>JAANMW010000300.1_pt1 | contig 57150 bp, 32 predicted proteins | sample 7279671 | NCBI WGS metagenome assembly JAANMW01 (sample SAMN14094541, study PRJNA606508) | bioreactor metagenome | isolation source: A lab-scale SPAN reactor treating ammonium-rich wastewater day 247 | place: Ireland: Galway | collected 2017-09-19 | reverse complement strand
TCCTGGGCGCCCGTCGGCTGCACGGCCCGGCGTCGCAACGGAAACGCAGTATCCATTGCCCCTCGCCGCGGCCCTTTCTTGATGGAGGCGCGCGGAACGCGCGCGGTTCGGCCTCGGTTCCGGGAGCCGCGCGGTGAAAACAGTGAAGAATGGGAATTGGAGTGGCCGCAACTCCGCTCCAGGAGCGGGATAGCGTGGGATGGAGGTGATCTCAGACCCCCCGATTCTGAACTCAGACTCCCCGATTCTGATCGCAGACGCGCAGGATTGGGGCCGGATTGGGGGCGAGAACGGAGGGTGCTGTGGCGCGACCGGCGGCGGTCCGGAACGGTCCTCGTCCATTAGATGCTTGCCGACAGCGACCCGGCCGCCGTTTCCGCCGGGCAGGACCAACCGGCGTCGTGCCGAATAGCGACCGGCGCGGGGACTATTGCCATGGCCTGCTCGGTACCGACGTTGCTCACCCTGGCGGCGTGTACGGCGCCGCCGGTCGCGCTCGACCTGCCGCCGGTGGTCACGACCGTGGTCGAGGTCGGCCCCGACGGGCTGCTCGCCCAGCTCACCGCCCCGTCGCGGAAGACCTCGCCGCTGTTGGCCGGGCCGGTGGCGCTGGCTTTCGAGCAGGACCGGCGGCTCGTGCCCTTGCCGGCGCTCAAGGCGGTCGAGCCCCAGGTCTACCAACTGCCCGAGCCGGTCGAGGGATGCGCGCTCACCCTCCGCCACGGGCAGGCTCTCTATCCTTACCTCGACTTCAGCGTCGCGAATACCACCGACCGGGCCAGGTCGCTGTCGGTCAAGCTGACCCTGCCCATCCGAGCGCAGGCCGATCAGCTTTTCTTCCCCGCCAATGATCGCCCGCGCCGCTCGCTACCGGCGGGCGCGGAGCCGGTGGCCTACGGCTACGCCGGCGGCGGGATCGCGACCGCCCTGCCGCTGGGGCAGGTCTACAGCGCGGAGCAGGACTGGGGCCTGGCGTTCTTCCAGGAGCTGGGGCTGCTGATCGAGCCGTGGCGGGTCACGCTGGCCCGCGACGGCCGCGCCACGACCGTGACCATCGCCTGGCCGCTGACCCTGGCCTCAGGGCAGAGCCAACGGCGGCGGGTCTACCTCGCCGCGACCGAGGGCGACTGGCGCCCGGCCCTCGGGGCGGTGCTGGCGCAGTTTCCGCAAGCCTTCGTCCCGGCCCATCCCGAGGCGATCGGGCTGGACGGCCCGTTCGTGTGCAGCGGGGGCGCCCCCACGGACGAGCGCATCGCCGACTGGCGGGAGCAGGGCTGCGGGGTGGTCGAGGTCCACTGCACGTTTCCCTACTACGGCGACTACGTCCCGGCCCGTGAGCCCTGGACACCGCTGATCGACGACCGCTGGCACGTGCTCAAGGACCAGCTCAAGCCCGCCGAGCGGCCCGGCGACGACGACTGGCGCGGCATCGTCCAGGCGGTCGAGAAGCGGTACCCGCCCGACATGACCTTCGCGCGGATCAACGACTACATCGACCGGCTCCACGGCCAGGGGATCAAGGCCCTGATCTACTACAACCCGACCGAGGCCTGGCGGCCGTGGGCGTTGGAGAAGTTCGGCGACGACGTGCGCTTCGATTCCGCCGGCAAGCCGCTGCCGACCTGGTACGAGAGCTGCTGCCTGCACCCCGACGTCAACCGTCCCTGGGGCCGGTACATGATCGACCAGCTCCGCGGCGAGCTGCGCAGCTACCCGAAGATCGACGGGGTGTTCTTCGACCAGTCGGCGGTGGGCGGCCACGACCTGACCATCCTCTGCCACCAGGCCACGCAGATGGTCCGGGCGCAGGGCGGGATCTGCTGGTGGAACGGGCCGTACAACATGGAGCTGGCCGCCCTGGCCGATGGGATGATGGATGAGGGCGGCGGGACCGGGAAGTACCGCCCGCTGACGGCCCTGATCCAGTACTACGCCCTGGCCGGCAAGCCCATCGTCTCGTTGGGCAGCACCAGCCCGAACGCCTATGCCGAGATGCTCGCCCACGGCATCCAGGTGCCCACGGTCAGCGGCTCGTTCGACGAGCTGCGCCGGCGCTGGTGGCCGTTGTTCCGCTGGCTGCGCGGCCGGCGGTGGGTGCTCTCGGCCCACGCCCTGGACCCGGTCCCGGGTTTCTCGGCCAACCTCTACCGGGTGGCCGACGGCAACGTCATCGTGACCCTGGCGCCCGAGGAGGTCTGGGCCGCCGAGCCGGCCACGGCGTACGACGTGCCGGTCACCGTCCGGCTGCCCGAGGCGGAGGCCATCCGGGGCGCCTACCTCCTCGCGCCGGACTGGAGCGGGTTCCACAAGCTGGCCTTCGAGCGTGACCGGGACACGCTGCGGGTGGCCGTGCCGCGGCTGAGGTGGGCCGGGTTGATCGTGCTCGCCCGACAGGGCGTGTTCCCCGCTGTCGAGGGTCCGCTGCACGTGGTCCGCGGCCGCGCCGCCGGCCTGCGCTTCACCGTCGACAACTGGACCGGCGAGCCGGTCGAGGCCGATCTGCGGCTGCGCTGTGGCGCGGCCGAGGCGACGCTGCGGCAGCGAGTCGAGCCCGGCCGGGCGGCTACCACAGACCTTGCCCTGCCGGCCGTCGGCGCCGACGGCCCGGCCCTGGCCATCGAGGCCACCGGCGCGCCGCTCGCGGCCACGCCGCAAGTCTACGAGCTGGCCGCCGACGCGCCGGTGCAGCTCACCCTGTCGGCCCCGGAGCGGATCCGCGACGACCAGACGCCGACGCTGGCCATCGGCATCCTGAGCCATCTGCCGGCCGGGCAGGAGCTCGGCCTGACGGTCGAGTCGCCCCTGATTGAGCCGGCCCGAGCCACGGTCCGACCGACCCCGTCGCATCTGACCCGGCACGAGCTGCCGCTGAAACCGAGCCGGGGTGGGGAAGGCCGGCTCACCGTCACCGCGCGGCGCGGCGAGGAGCTGGTGGCGGTGGCCGAGCGGCCGGTGCAGGTGGTCGCCACGGCGCTCTCGCCCGAAGGCCTGAAGCATCTGCTGGCCGCCACCCTGGAACTGGAAGTGTTTGGTTCCGACGGCGGCTCTTACGCCCACAAGCCGGTGACCATCAACGGCGCGGTGATCGGCGACCTGCCCCGCGGGTCCGGCGACTCCTGGCTGCCGGTGGCGATGCCGCTGCCCGACGAGGCGCTCAAGGCCATTGCCGAGCAGAACGAGATCCGCATCGACAACCAGGTCAAGGACGCCTTCAAGGTTCGCAACCTGCGCCTGCTGCTGACGCTCCGCGGCGGCGTCGAGGCGATCTCGGAGAGCGACGCCGGGGTCTACACCGGCTGGACGGACTGGGCCTTCGGTGAGGGCCGGCAGTTCGCGGCCGGCGAGCCGCTGACCGGTATCCGGACCGACCTGCGGATCGACCCGGCGCGCCGCGAGAGCTACGAGTGGAGCTTCGGCACGCCCCGCAGCGGCAGACTGATCCTGGAGTCCTACGGCGCCAACGGCGACGCCTACAAGCACAAGCCGGTGGCGGTCAACGGTCGGGTGATCGGCGACCTGCCCAGCGGTCCGGAGCGGTGGACCGAAGTGTCGATGGACCTGACGCCCGAGGCGCTCGACCATCTGCGGGCCAACAACGCCGTGCAGATCGACAACTCGCGGCCCAAGGACGCCTTCAAGGTGCGGCGCCTGCGGCTGGAGATCGTCAACGCCGCCGGCGAGACCTGGACCACTCGGGTCGACGAGGGCGCCTACACCAGTTGCGCCTGGGACTACGCGGAAGGGGCCATCGGCAGTCCCATCGTCACCCACCTGGCCTTCGCCGGTCCGTAGGCTTGGGTGACCCACCGGCGGCGAGGAGAGCCCGGACATGAGACCTCTGACGCCGGCGCTGGGATTCGTCCTCGTCGCGACCGCGCTACGGGCGCAGGACCCGGCCAACCTTGCCGTCGGCCGGCCCTACACCCTCTCGCCGGCGCCCGACTATGCCCTGTGCACCGATGTCGAGGACACCAGGCAGTTGACCGACGGCGTGACCGTGCCACCGGGCCAGCAGATCTGGGTGGACCAGCGCTGCGTCGGCTGGCGCCGACGGGAGCCGGTGGAGGTGGTCATCGACCTGGGCCGCACCCAGGCGGTGGCCGGGCTCGTCGTCCACTCCGGCGCGGCGCCCTTGGCCGATGTCTATCTGCCCGACGTGCTGGTGGCGGTCAGCGACGACGGCGCCGATTTTCGCGTCGTGTCGCGGCTGGCCACCGCCGACTTGCCGCAGACCTTGCGGCAGGTGCTGCGGCTCGACGAGCTGCGCACCCGCGGGCGGTACGTCCTGGTGCGGCTGACCGCGCCGTACGGGCAGTACGTCTTCGTTGACGAGCTCGAGGTCCGGGCCGGCACCCACGACCCGGCCGCCGTGACCTTGCCCGCCGAACGGCTGGCGACGCTGGCGGTGGACGAGCGGTCCGAGCTGCAGAAGCGCCTCACTCGGGCACTCGACCGGCTTGATCAGCGGCTGCCTGAGCCGGGTGATCTCGCCGGCCAACGGGTCGCCGCGCGGCAGGCGATCGCCGCGCTGCCCACCCGGCGGCAGGGCAAGCTGTCCGGGCACGAGCCGGAAGCCGCCGCGGCGCTGACCCGGCAGGTGGCCGAACTCCAGGCCGCCGCGGCCGGGCGGGTGTACCCGAGGCCGCGGCTGGCAGTCACCGCCGTGTCGCCCTGGGCCGAGTTCCTGCCGGGAGACCTGCCGGGCCCGGCCGAGCCGGAGCTGACCGAGCTCCGGGTAGTCCTGGCCGGCCGCGAATACGAGTCGCGGGCGGTCCTGCTGAGCAACCTGAGCGCCGCGCCGGTGACCGTGAACGTGGCCTTGAGCCCGCCGGACTGGCGGGGCAGGCTGCAGTTGCGGCAGGTCCCGTTCATCGGCAACCCCGACGGCTTCCCGCTGGCCGACGCGCTGCCGCTGCTGGACCGGCCGCTGGTCGTCCCGCCCTGGGAGTGCCGGATGGTCTGGCTCACCATCCACAGCGGCGACAGCGCGCCGGGTGCCTACGAAGCCGCCCTCCTCCTGACCGGCGCGGACACACGTCGCCTGGCGCTGCGGATTGAAGTCCTGCCGGTGCGTCTCCCCGACGAGCTGCCGCTGGCCAGCTACTCCTGGCAGTACGTCGACAGCATCGCCACCTTGCAGGGGATCGAGCAGGAGGCCGTGGCGGACCTTGCCGCGCACTACCAGAACGTGGCGATTCTCTCGGCCAACCACTTCCCCCGGCCGAGCGAGCAGCAGGTCGACGCCGCCGGGAACCTGACCACCCCCCTGGACTTCAGCGCGCTCGACCGCTGGATCAGGCTGGTCGAGCCGATCTCCCGCCGCGGGTTGACCTGGTTCCCCTCCCTCCGCTTCGACGGCCGGCTCGGCACCCCGGCGTTCACCTCCTTCGCCCAGTGGGTCAAGCAACTCGTTACCCACCTGCGCGGGCTGGGCCTCGACCACGACGACTTCTTCGTCTACCCGGTGGACGAGAGCATCCAGGAGGATCTGGTCGGCAGCGGGCAGGCCATCCGCGCGGCCGACCCGAAGCTGCGCATCTTCGCCGACCCGATGATGCGCGACCGGGACGACATCCTCAAGGCGGCCGTGCCGTTTGTGGACATCTGGTGCCCGGCCCTGTTTGCCGACCAGCCGCGGCAGATGGACATTATCCGCCAGACCGGCCAGACCCTCTGGTCGTACAACGTCCTGCCCCGGTCCAGCTCGCCCTACGGCGGCTACCGCCTGAGTCCCTGGAAGGCCTTTCAGCGCGGCGCCACCGGCTGCGGGTTCTGGTGCTACGCGGTCGGCGACCAGTGGCGGAACCGCGACATGTGGCGCGAGCCGTCGTCACTGTACGCGGTGATCTACACCCTGGAAGGCGCGCCGCCGGACATCAGCCGGGCCGAGAAGATCATTCCCAGCCGCCGTTGGGAAGCCTGGCGCGAAGGGGTGGAGGACTACACCTGGCTGTGGCTCCTGCGGCAGCGGGGCCAAGACGACCCGACGGCCCGGCGAACGGTGGACGACGCGGTCCAGGCGGTCCTGGCCGAGCCCGACGACCTGGCCCTGGCCCGAGCCTGGCGCGAACGCGTCCTGCGCCTGCTGGCCGCCCGTCCGTGACGCCGGGGCGGGCCTACGCCGCGCCCGTCACCTCGGCCAGCAGCTTGAAGAACGCCTGCTTGCGCGGGTGGGTGATGGTCCAGTCCACCGGCACGCTCTGGTACCCGGCCGCGAACGGCTCGCCGGGCCGGCGGAAGTCGAAGTAGCCCCAGCCGCAGTGCCGGCTCAGCGCGGCGATGAAGTTGTTGTCGGGCCGGTCGAAGTCGTAGTGGTCGTCTTCGTTGAACAGCACCGGCTGGCCGCGGTAGGTGGACCGGGCGCGGGTGGCGTCCACCAGGCGGCGGATGCCGTCCGGCTCGCGTACCCCGTTGCCGTGGAGCAGGACGAAATCCGACACCTCGATCACCCGCTCGCCGGGGACGGTCCCGCCGCCGTAGCTGGTGCCGACCAGCAGCCTGCGCCCGTCACGGGTGATGCCGGCGACCCGCGCAATCAGTTCGTGGACCCGCTCCGGCTTGAGAATCGGGTGGTCGTAGCGCACGTTGCACTCGTTGTTGACCTCGACCATCACGTTCCACCAGCCGCCGTCCAGCAGCCAGCCGACGGCGTTGTCCACCGCTTGCTCCACCTCCCGCTCGTCGCGCAGGCGGTGGTCCTGGCCGAAGTAGAACAGACCCAGGAGGACCACCATGCCCAGCGCGTCGGCGGCGTTCAGGATGCGGGTCAGGCGCGCCAGGAAGTCGGGCCGCAATCCGCCGCCGGCGTCGAACGCGCTGTTGTGCCAGGGCTGCTCGCGCGAATAGCCCTCCGGACTGCCGCCCTGCAGGTTGAGCGTGAACCCGGTCAGCCCGTGTCGCCGCCAGATTGGCATGGCCGCGACGAACTCGTCGGTGTTCCGGTCCGGGTCCCATCGCCCGGTGTCGGGATAGGCCCACCGCGCCCGCGTCGCCGGGTTGAGGTCGTCGAAGATCCCCTGGACCAGCCGGGCGTTGAGCAGCAATCCCTCGATCCGGTGCCCGCGCCACGACCGCCCGGCGTACGTCGGCCGGCCGTCGATGGTGAACCGGTCCCCATCGATCCCGACCACCGTCCCAACCGCCATCCCGATGCTCCTACGCCTCGCGCCAGTCGACCACCATGCCCATGATGGACCGGTCGCCGTCGATGATGCGGCGGTAGCCATCGGGCGCCTCGCCGAACGGGTAGACGTCGGTCAAGTTGTCGGCCAGGTGGATGGTCCCCGCCGCCAGCGCCGCCAGCGTGGCCCGGGCCGCCTCCGGTCCACCGGCGCCGGTGGGGAAGTAGGCGGTGATCTGGTGGTTGTGGAAGTGGGCGAATTCGAGGGTGATGTCGCCGGGGTACCAGGACAGGAAGATCATCTTGCCACCGGGCCGCAACAGCCGGCTGGCATCGCTGATGAACCGCTTGGCGGCGGTGGCCTCGATGACCACCGTCGGGCCGCCGCCGGTCAGCTCGGCGACGCGCGCCGGGACGTCTTCGTTGGTCGGGTCGATCACCTCGGCGGTGACGTGCCGGCGGGACAGCTCGCGCCGGTGCGGGTCGGGCTCGATGGTCACCACCCGGGCCCCGCGGTTGCGGCACCACTGCCCGCACAACTGGCCGATCAGGCCCTGCCCCTGAATGACCACCTTGTCGGTCAACTGCACGCCGGCCAGGTTCACCGCGTTGAGCCCCACGCCGGGCATGACGTGCATCGCGGCCTGCTCCATGGCCACGCCGTCCGGCACCGGCAGACAGGCCGCCGCGCGCACCACCTGCCGCGAGGTGTGCCCGCCCCAGACGCTGGCCACCTCGCCGGTCAGCCGCGCCCCGGTACAGATCACCTTCTGCCCGACCGCCGGGCCACCAGCCGGGGCCGCGCGCTCGACCACCGCCGAGGCCATGTATCCGCCGACCAGCGGGAAGGTCCCATTGTGCGTCCGCGCGCCGCTGAAGATGGACTGCTCGGTGCCGATGCTGACGCCCGAATAGTCGACCTTCACCACCACCTCGTCGTCGCGAGGCTCGGGCAGCGGCAGCTCCTCCAGAGTGGGCTCATTGGCGGCGCGGAAGACGATGGCGCGAGTGGTCATGGCGAGCTCCAAGGGCACAGGTCCCGGCGGTCAGCCGTGCGGCGGGGTTTCGTCGTCCAGCGGCCGAATCATCTGAACTCCTGGATGCTGCGCGCCGCGTCGAGCGTGTCCCGCGGACGCGCCATGTCGCTGTCGTCAGGAGGCATAAAGCACCTGCCGCGTGCTGAGGACCTCCCGCCGGCGCCAAGGGTTGCGGATGGCTTCCTTCGCCACCAGGTCCACCGACCGCCCCAGGCTGGCTTCGAGCTCCGCCTTCATGTCCACCCAGTCGAACAGATCCCACTCCGCGTCGGCCTGGAAACTGACGAGGAAGTCCAGGTCGCTGCCGGGGCCGAAATCGTCGCGCAGCGCGGAACCGAACAGCGACAACTCGCGCACGCACCACCTACGGCAGAACGCCGCCAACTCTTCCCGCGGTATGTCGATGCCGTGACGGGTCATGAGTGCGATCCTGATGATGACTCTAGCACATCACACCCGACGTGGCGCGAACGCAGGTCATCACGGGGTGCGAGTCCCAGCGTAGGGTCAAGCGGCGCGCGGACGGCAGCGTTCCCGTAGGTCCTGAGCTTGTCGAAGGGCCGGGACCGCGAGGAGCGCGCTGGCAAGCCGGGTTCCGTGCTTCCGGCCCTCGACAGGCTCAGGACCTACGGGATCCTCAGAGCCGTACTGAGCCACTGCCGCGACGGAGGAAACGGCCACCCCAGGATCTGACATGCACCCGTCATCACGCGGCAACCTGATCCACGACCCGCCGCCGATCACCGCTCGTTTGAGGCATCACGGCGGCGGGATGCCCAGGTCCGAGCAGATGTTCCGCGCCAGGTGGTCATTGATCTCGCTGTGGCGGGGCAAGGCGCTGCGTCTGTTCAGCGCGGGGTTGTGCCACCAAGAGTGCCGTGCGCCTTCGCGTAACACCGAACAGCCCTGCCTCGTGAGGTGGCGCAGCAGATCGCGGCGCTTCATAGGGCGATGCTGGCCTCTTCGTACTTGTCGCCCGCCGCGCGGCGGGCGTCCGCGCGGTTCATGGCCAGGGCCTCCTTCAAGGTGGCGCGGAGCGTGGTCAACAGCTTCTCGCGGGAATCTTCCTGGCAGTTGACGCCGGGGACTTCCTCGATCCAGCCGATCCACCAGGGACTGTCGTGCTTGATGACAGCGTTGTAAGTCTGGGCCATTGACTCACCTCCAACGGGCCACTTCCGATGCCGCTCGAGCGGTTGCCCCGACAGCGATTATAGAGCAATTGAAGCGGCCGGAGCAAACGGCTTCGGACACGCCCGCCGCTCGACGAGGCCGGTCGTCCGGTTCGATCGGCGCGAGGCGTCCTGCGCAGCCGCAGACGCTGTCCGCGAAAGGTCGCATACTGGGGAGCCAGGGAGTTCGAACGTGTCCGAAACGACGCCGGTGAAGGACCAGCAGACGGTGACCCCGGATTGGGAGTGGGTTCAGTCGCCGATCGAGGGGGTCAACCTCAAGTGGATTCGGCCCGTGCTGGATGAGCGCGGCGAGATCTGTGAGGTCTACCGGCCCACTTGGGGCGTCTCGCCGCACCCGCTGGTCTATGCCTACCAGACGATCGTCCGGCCGGGTGTGATCAAGGGCTGGGTGGTGCACGAGCGGCAGGACGACCGCATCTTCGTGAGCTCTGGGTTCATGCAGTGGGTGCTCTACGATGCTCGCCGGGACTCGCCGACGCACGGACTGATCAACGAGTTCACACTCGGCGAGCGGAACCGCGCCGTGTTCGCGATCCCGGCAGGCGTGTACCACGCGGTGCGCAACATCGGCACCTCGGACGCGGCGTTCATCAATCTGCCGAGCCGGCCGTACAACCACGCCGATCCCGACAAGCTCCGCCTGCCGCTGGACAACGACCTGATCCCGTACCGCTTCCGGCCGGTCGGCTCGGTCTGACGATGTCGACTTTGGCGAGTCCGCGGGTGACGGTCATCACGGCGACCTACAACCGGCCCGACTGCCTCGCGCTGACGCTGGAGAGCTTGCTGGCCCAGACCTACCCGGACTTCGAAGCCTGGGTGATCGGCGACGCGTGCACCGACCAGACGCCCGAGGTGGTGTCGAGTTTCCACGACGGGCGGCTGCACTACTTCAATCGCAAGCGGAATTCGGGGTCTCAGGCGGCGCCGAACAATGACGGCTTCGCGCGGGCGCGGGGCGAGCTGATCGCCTATCTGAGCCACGACGATCTCTGGCTCCCAAGGCATCTCGAAGTGTTGGTCGGGGCGCTGGACGAGAGTGGCGCGGCGCTGGCCTACACGCTCTCGGCCCGCATCGGCCCGCAGGGCGTCGTGGGCTGTCTGGGCCCGGCGGACCCGCACGGCGACTTGCGGTTCGAGCTGTGGAGCCCGCCCTCGAGCTGGCTGGTGCGACGGTCGGCGATTGAGGAGCTGCACGGTTGGGGCGACCCTGCCCGGTTGGACTACGGGGTGGACCGCGATGTCCTGGTGCGCTTGACCGCGCTCGGGCGGCCGTTGCACTGCCATCCCCGGCTGACGGTGCTCAAGTTCCCTTCGAGCCTGTTCCCGAACGCGTACCGCAGCGGGGCCGCAACCCAGGAGGAGTACGCGGCAGCGATGCGTACCGACGCGGCCGGCCTGGAGTGCCGCCTGCTCCATGCCATCGCCCACCTGCACGCCCGGCATCGTTGCCCGCGGCTCGGCTGGCCCGAGCTGGTCCGACGCGCCGGGGCGCTACTGCTGCGCGGCATGGCAGAGCTATACGGTCGCGAGCGCTGGCCACTGCCGGTCCTGCGCCTGCGCGCATGGCAGCGCCGGCGTAAGCTCAAACGGATCGTGCGTGGGCTCGATTCCTGAACGACCGTGGTCGATCAGCGCGCGGGGCTGATGGCTGCACCACCTCGAGCGTGATGCACATCGCGGCCAGGGCGCCAGCCCTCAGCGTCACACCCCCAGCCACCAGTCTCAAGGCTACTCCCCTCGCGCGCGGTCGGTCCGCCCGCTCGTTTGTCGCGGCAGCCGCCGTCGGCGGCCACCTTCGCCCGGCAGGGCCACCGTCGCGTCGGACGGCCCCGCGCCGGGCACCAGCTCAGCCAGGACCGTGGCCATCGGCGTCACGGACTGCGGCCCTCCCGCGCTTCGGCGCCCGCGAACTCCAACACGTCGCCTGGTCTGGTCGGGACGATGACCGCCGCCTCGCGAGTGACCGCGACGCGCTTGCCGGCCCGGGTGACGACGCACTCGACGAAGGGGTTCTCCAGCCGCAGCGTCTGGCCGCGCTCGGACTCGATGCTGAGTTTCTCCAACCGGCGGTTGGCCTGGAACTGGACGCTGATCAGGAAGCCGCCGCGGGCACGCAGCCGGAAGCGGCCGGCCCAGTCGGCGGGCACGGCCGGCAGCACCACGACCGGGCCGCCCGTCAGCGGGTCGGTCTGCTCCGGCGTGCTGAGCGCGTGCGACTGCAGGAGCATTTCCTGCAGCGCGGTCATCTGGACGCCGGCGGTGTCGAAGTACGGCACGTCGCTGACGTTCAGCTTCGAGCCTTTCAGCGGCACGGCCGCGTTGACCCAGCCGCCGTACGGGTAGCGCTGGTGCCGCCGGGCGTGGTCCATGACGACCATCACGGTCTCGGGCAGGCGTAGGCGCGCGGCCTGGATGCCGTCCTGGGACCAGCCGTAGGTGTTCGAGTTCTGCCGGGCGCGGAAGGTCTTCACCGCGCGCTGGTACTCGGCTGGCGGGGAGAGGGCGTCCGCCAGCGCGAAGGGGTAGATGACGTACAGCTCGGGCTGCTCGGCGTTGTAGGCGATGCGGTCGGCGAGGAATGCGGCGACGGGCGCGTACTGCGTGTCGTCGGGCTCGATCCGGTCGACCATCCGGGTGCCGGCCTTGATGTACGCGGGCCGACCCGGCGGGACGTCCTCCACGGTGGCGGCCCGTCGCGGCCAGCGTCCCGTGGGCAACGGCGCCAGCTTCGCCAGCCGGTCGCGCACGGTCTCCAGGAAGGCCGGCTCGTAGCCGAACGCGACGCCGTGGTTGAGGGCCTGCCAGAAGCAGTACCTCACCGCGCACATGTCGGTCATCGGGTCCTTGACGTTCCACCACATCTCCAAACCGTCCGAGGGCGTCATGTGGTAGTGGCCATCGTCTTCGAGCTTGAGGTAGCTGAGGTAGAACAGGGCGGCTTCCCTGAGCCAGGGCGCCACCACCGTGTGCAGGTACGCGGTCTCGCCGGTGAAGGCGACCCGGTCGAACATGAGCTGCACCAGTTCGGCCACCTGGGCCATGCTGCGCGCGTTGTAGCCGGACTTGACCTGCTCCATGGTGCGGTTGGCCATGGCCGCTTCGAGAGTGGCCGGGTCGAAGGCGGGCAACGACTTGGGCGGCGAGACGCTACCGGGCTTGAACGGGTGCGCCCCCTCCCCGACGCGGATGCCGACCTTGCCGCGGGCGGCGGTCTGGCGCTGGTAATCCGTGAACGTGCGGTCGTAGAAACCGAGGTGGGCTTCTGCGTAGCGTTGGTGGTTGGCGACGAACATGGGCCAGATCAGCTCACGCGTGTTCTGCCACCAGTACCCGATCCACCAGTGCCGGTCGTCCTGATGCACCAGCCCGGGGCCGCCGTTGAACTTGGGCAGGACCGGCCCATCGCCCACGCAGCCGTACGAGTACAGCGTCGTGTACCACAGCCGCATCAGGGTCTCGGCGTCCCTGCCCTGCAGGTCCACATACGACGCCTCCCAGAAGCGCTGCCACCAGGCGAGGTGCTCGTCGAGCAACCGGGCCTTGTCCGCCGCCACGGCCGCTTCGAGGGCCTTGCCAGCGGCGGCTTCCGGCTTGCCGTCGTAGGTCGTGGCGCAGGCGATGACGAGCCAGTACCGCCGGCCCGGAGCGGCGCGGAGGGTCGCGCTCCTGTCCGCGCCGGCCGTGCCTGTCTCGCCGGCCGCCACGAGCGGGCCTGATTCGCCGGCCAGGGCCGTGACGGTGCAGACACCGAGGTTGTAGAAGCGGTCGTCGGGGCTGACCTGGCCCGGATCCTGGACGGACTTGCCAGACTCCTCGCAGTCATGCACCTGCCGGCCGCTCAGCACGCCATCCGACGCGGCCAGGTCCATGGCGGGGCGCCAGATTGAGAAGGTCACCTGGGCAGTCGGTTGGGGCCGCGTGTCTTCGACGGCCACGACCAGCACGTTCTTGCCCATCACGCCGTAGGCCTCGGCGCCGACCTGTCCCTGCGCGGTCCCAAGGGTGAGCACCACCGAGCCGCGGTTCAGGTCGAGGCGCTGCTCGAAGTGCGTGATCGCTTCCGGGGCGACACCGAAGTCGAGTTGGACGTGGCCTGGCGACAGGATGCTGCAGCCGCCGTAGGAGAGGAAGGCGGCGCCCGGTTTGGTGGCGCCGAAGAAGTCGGTCTTGGAGAGGTGGATCTCGAAGGCGCGGTGATAGCGCAGCATCGCGGAGAAGTCCCCGCTGCCGACCGGCATGACGTAGGCAGCGTCGTCGGCTGGTTCCGAGAATTTCGGCGCCAGCTCGGCGCGCCGGTCGGCCAGGGTCCGGGCGGAGAAGTCCACGGGCGGCACCTCACGTCTCACGAACTCGATCTCGGTCGGATTGACCGCGGCCGTCAGAGTCCGCCGCAGCCTCTCCGTCCGGTCTGCCGCCAGGACCAGCAGCACCGCCCCCTCCAGCCGCTCCTGGGCCACATCCAGGCGGTTGTACACCACCAGCCGCTCGATGGGCACCTCCTGGCCCAGGTCCACTTCCCACCAGTCGTTGCCGGCGCTGCCGGCCGAGGACCAGAAGCTCGCCTCCGGCCCCCACACGTAACCCACCACCCCGTCCACCGCCCGCTCCGGAGCGAACGGGCGCATGGTCGAGGAGGCGCTGACGGGCTTGCCCGCGGCGGAGTTCTTCCCGTCGACATAGACCTCCACCTCGGCGAAGTGCAGGTAGTTGCGCGCGGACCCCGACTCAACGCGCACGTAGCGCGCGACCAGCGGGGCGCCACTCGCCGCGAGGCTGGCACTCGGCAGCGCCACACCCGCGAGTGTCAGCGTCAGAACCAGACCGTGGACAGAGCGACCGAGCATGCCGATGATCCTCCTCGGAGATCAGAAGCCCCACTTCGCCGTCAGGTAAGCGCGGATGCGGTCCTGCTCCGGTAGGCTCAGGACCCGGCTGTAGATGAGCACCTCGGCGATGTCGCCGGTGAAGTAGGTCTGGTAGTTGGGTGAGAAACAGCCTACCCGCACGACCTTCGCCCAGGCCTTCGGGAAGACGGCGCCGACCGCGCGCGGGCCGCCGGTTTGCATGCCCGGCACCGTCAGGGCGATGCCGACCTGGTAGTCGTAGCCCTTGCCGTCGCTGGCGGTGATGATGCGTGGGTCGTGGTTGACCTCCAACCCGGCCACAGGGTTGCTGATCACCGCGAGCGCCGTGGCCGAGATCTGGTGGTCCGAGAGGTCCGGCAACTCCAGGCGCGTCGACCGCTTCTCATCGAAGCGCAAGGTGGGCTTGCCCCGCATTCCGCCGGCCACCAGCAGCGGCTGGAAGCGCGTGTCAGCTTGCTTGCCGTCCCGGCCCTTGCCGCTCTGGTCCTTCCAGAACGAGACCTGACCCTCCGCGTCGGCCACCACCGAGCCGGCGGCCGAGGCGTCGAGGTGCACTTCCAGCTTGTCCGAGGGCAGGCCCGCTGCCAGCATCTCCTTCGGGAAGACCAGCAGACCTCCCGCGCCGACCTCGTAGGTCGCGCCGCCGGTGCCGCGCCAGATGACCCAGGACTCCGGTTCGGTCTTGCGGACGCCGAGGTTGAACGCGAGCAGCGGCGCGGTCGGCGGCGTGAACCCGCACGCGGCGAACGGGATGCGCCACTCGCAGGTCCACTCCTTCTCGCCCACGGCGGCCTTGTAGGTCACGCCCTCCTCCAGCTTCGCGATCTCCGCCGCCGCCGCCCCGCCGTAGTCCGCGCTGGTGAACTCGCCATCGGGGTAGCCGTAGAGCGTCAGGATGGCGCCGGGCTTGGCCGCGAAGGCATCCTGGAAGGCGATCTCGGCGCCATCCGCCGAGCCCCAGGCGTGGCTGGACGGGAGCAGCCGCTTGGCGTTGTTGACCGGGTTCCGCATCGCGACGTACCAGGCCTGGGTGTCGTAGCCCAGCCAGGCTTGGCTGGCTGGACCGGGGCTGGCGATGCCGTAGGGGTCTTGCCCGAGAGTCAACGTGCGCGCGGCGTCGCTCTCCGGCCACTCCGCCAGCTTGCCGTCCAGCACGGGAACCCGAGTCAGAGGCTGGGCGGCGACGACCGGGCGATTGGCGGTCGCGGTCCGCGCGCGTTCGGCGGCGAAGGCCTCGCCCGGCTTGGCGCAGGGACGATGGGTCGGGGCCGGGTAGACCGGCTTGCCCTTGACCAGCAGCGGCGGCACGCCGACATCGGCCCAGTTGACCGGCTGACGGGCCTTCTCCAGCCGCACCGCCTCGATCCGCCCCAGCACGCCCGGCAGCGCCGCGCGCACCACTAGAAAGAGGGGTTGCTGCCCCTGCGCCGGCTCCAGGTTCGCCACCATCGGCCGCACCGGGCCGCCTTCCCCGGTGTACCGGGGGTAGAACTCCCCGAGCTTTTCTCCGGCCGCGCTGCCGGCGCGCAACTCGAACTTGACCTCGTGCTTCTGCAGCGGGATCGCGCCGCGGTACTGCTCGAAGCGGAAGTACTCGAACTCGCCAACCTTGCCCTCGGGCGAGCGGAAGACCAGGCAGACGTCGTGGGTGCCGGTGGCCGCCTCGCTGATGGCGCCCGTCGCGGTCTGGTAGATCTGGATGGCCCGGCCGCGCGGCTGGTCGGTCTGGGGCAAGGCCACGGTGGCCACGAGCGGCCCGTCCACGGCGTCCAGGCGCACCTCGACCGTCCGCGGCGCGGGCTGGTCGTTGCCGTAGATGACCCGGAAGCGCCGGTAACCCTCGCCCAGCGGCACCTGGTTGAAGCGGACCCAGGCGCCGTCCGTTACGTTGTGGATGAAGGTCCACTGCCGCTTGATCTTCTCCTGCAGCCCGTCGTTGCTGGCGACCTCCATGACCAGCGGGTCGGTGGCCTTGCGGTGGCGCGGGGCCTGACGGGCGCTGCGGTCCGTGTTCAGCTCCTTCACGGTGCTGGCGAAGTCCGTGACCGCCGACTGCCAGCCCTGGCTGAAGTCCACCTCGCCCAGCGGCACCACCGCGCCGTCCTTGAGTTCCGAAGCCGCGTCGGGCCAGCCGACGCTCCGGCTGTCCAGTTGCGGCCACTGCGGCCGCGGCGGCGGGCTGCTGAAGTCGTGTCCGAAGCGGAAGGGCTTGCCCTTGGGGAAGTCCGTCGGGGTCAGGTCGGCGCTGGTGCGGGTGAAGCTGGGGTGAAAGACGTTGTCCCACTCGTGGATGTCCACGCACATGGTGTTGTACCACAGGCCCCGCTGCAGCGACCCCGGCGCGGCCCATAGCAGGTTGTTGTACAGGTCCACATCGCAACTGCCCGCGTCCAGGTAGACGATCCCCAGCACGTTCCAGCGCATGGCTGCCAGGTCGTAGCAGTCGTGCATCACGTTGTAGCAGACTTGCGAGTTGAGTCCGTTGAGCGTCCCGCCGCTGCAGTAGTAGCCGGTGAGGAAGCCGGCGTCCTTGGTCTGGAGCATCCCGTTGTACAGGTGGTTGTGGGCGAAGAGGGTGGCCATGTAGTCCATGCCCGAGCGCGTCCGGGAGGCGGTGCTGGGGCCGTTGCCGTAGAAGTTGAAGAAGTGCCGCCCGGCGTTGCGCATGGTGTTGTAGGTGATCACATGCCCGCCGACGAGGAAGTTCTCGTAGTCGTTGAAGTCCGCGACGGCATCGGTGATGGCGTTGAGGTAGTGCGCGGTGTAGCAGACCTCGTCGATCAGGCAGTTGTGGATGGTGTGGTGGTAACCGCGCAGATAGAACCCCGCCCCGGCGCTGACGCGGACACCGCAGTTCAGGAAGCTGTTGTCATGCCCCCCGACGAAGATGCCCGTCTCGCCGGACTTGATGGTGTCGCGGCCGTCCTCGATCTGGCCGATGGCGTAGTGCTTGGAGTAATGGCTGATGTAGCTGAACTGGCAGCCGTCGAAGGTGCAGAAGGCACTGTCCTGCAGGCGGGCTGACGCGGCCTGGACGGCGAGCCCCTGGATCGTGATGTATTGCTGGCCGCTCAGGTCGAACGCCAGTTGCCGGCGCTTGGCTTCGACCGCCGTGGGGGCTTTCTTGTCGCGGGGGATGAGGTACAGGGTGTTTTCCTGCCAGTGCCACTCGCCCGGCTGGTCGAGGGCGTTCAGGTGCCCCACGAGCATGCCGCGCCCTTCCTCCCAGGGGTACTTGCCGCCATAGGCGCTGCCGAACCACCAGGTGTGGGTGCGGTCGCCGACGGTGATCTCCCCGGACTTGCTGCTCTCCACCACGCCGCCCTGGGACGCCCAGCCTTCGTAGTGGACGCCGTAGTAGACCGCGCCCTTCCAGTGGTCGTCGGGCACGCCCTCGAGGTGCTGGCTGACGATCCGCCCCGGCTGCTCCTTGACGGTTTCGCGGGGAATCGAGAACTCGCCGAAGGTGGGCCACAGGGGGCTGAGGTCCGAGACGTACATGCCCATCCCCGGGTCCGGCTGGTTGGGGTGCCGGGCCTCGATCAGGACCTGGCCGTTGACGAAGACCTGGTTGCGGCCCAGCCCGAGCGTCCACGGCATGGGCGCCTTCCAGACGCCCTGGGCCGCGTCATGCGGCGTCCAGCCGGCCACCGGGTCACAGCCGGAGACCGTCACCGTCTCGGTCCCGTAGGGCTTGACGGTGATCGGCTTGCCGGGCGCGCCGTCGCGGGGGAAGATGACCGTCTCCCGGTACACCCCGCCGCGGATCAGCAGCGTGTCGCCGGGCTGCAGCCTGTTGACCCCGGCCTGGAGAGTGCGCAGAGGCTCGGTCAGCGTGCCCGCGTTCCCGTCGTCCCCTTGCGGGGCGACGTAGATGCTCGCCGGCCAGGCGGCCGACACCGTCAGCAGGGAGAGAACCGCGATCCTCAACATGGCGCATCTCCTGTGGCGAGTTGATGTCTTGGCGTCGGACACGTCGCTACGGCTTGGCTGCCAGCGGCCAACTGGCCCGCAGCGCGTCCTGATAGCAGCCGGTCTCCTCGACCGGAATGGCCTCGAAGCCGAGCTTGTACGCGGGCGAGTCGGCCTGGAGCCGGTAGTCGTCATGGGCGGCGTCCACGAGCTTCGGGTCCACGACGAGCGAGTGCCGGTCCATCCCCCGCGCCTGCCACGCCTCCCATTCGTCCATCAGCGTGGCCGCGCGCAGGTCCACCTCGTCCACCCACAGCTCCCCCGCGTCCCGGCGCAGGATGACCCGCACGTAGAACGTCTCCGCCATGCCCTCGCGGTAGTTGGCATCGCCGATCGACGGGAACCGGAACGCGACCTCGCCCTGCTGCCACTCCGTCCCGACGTTCGTCTGCGCCGTGAAGCGCACATCCCACGCGCCGCCCTTGTAGGCCAGGGCCTCCAGTGTCACGGGCGTGCCGGCTTCCGCCGCCTTCAGCCACGCCGTCAGCCGGTACGCCTGCCCCGGCACGACCGTGGGGATGGGCTTGCTCTCCAGCATCACCTGCCGCTCCCACGGCGGCTTGCCCTCGAGCGCCGGCGCGGCGACGCCGAGGAGGCGCAGGGAGCGCTGGCCCTCGCGCGCGGTGTCCGTGACGGGCTCGGCCCGTGACTCCTTGAGCGGCAGGCGGCACCGCCAGCCCGGCGGCAGGCCCGTCTCCGCGACCTGCTCAAAGCCGCCGTTGGGCACGAGGTTCTCGCCCCGGATGGCCTTGATCCCGAACTGCCCGGTGCGCACCGGCTGCCCGCCCTGCCAGACGAGGTTCTGGTCGGAAGGGTTGTGCTCGAAGGAGGCGTTGCGGTACTGGATGACCCGTGCCTCGGGGCTGGTGGAGACCAGGATGTTGCGAAGCAGGCGGTTGCCGTGCATGGTGCGGCCGTCAGGCAGGGCGGCGTGGCGCGGGTCGCGCAAGACGCTGCCCTCCCGGCGCCAGGCGGGCTGGCCGGCCACGGCGTCGTAGTGCTTCAGCCAGCCCATCACATTCAGTCCGCGTTGCCAGAAGAAGTGGTCGGTGGTCCAGCCGTTGAGTTCGATTTGGTTCTCGCCGCAGCCGACGATGATGTTGTTCTCGATCAGGTTGTCGCGCCCGTCGTGCAGGTGCAGGCCGCCGCGGGGAGCCCGGGCGACGATGTTGCCGTAGGTGTGCGTGCCGCTGGCGCTCCAGTCGAGGTAGATGCCCCAGGCATAGTACGGCGCACGCCACTCGCCGTCGACCCTCCCGCGCCCAATCACGTCGTGGATGAAGTTGTGGCGGATGACGAAGCCCTGCGTCGAGCGCCAGTCCATCGCCCCGCAGTAGATCGCGCCCGTGTCCGTCGTCTCCTCGCAAAGCTGGTAGAGGTGATTCAGCTCGATGACGTGGTCCGCGCCTCCGGCCTGGATCGCGAAGCGGGGCAGATCGTGGATCGTGTTGCGCGACACGCGGTTGCCCACGCCGCCGACCACGATCCCCGTTCCCTGCTTGTAGAAGACCCCTGTGCGCCAGATGTGATTGTTCTCGGCGAAGTTGCCGGCCGGGGTGCGCGTCACGATGTCTCCCCCGGCCAGGCTGCTGCCGTGTTGGCCGATCTCGCCAAGGTCGCAGCCGACCACGCCGGTGTTCCGCCCGCCCGTCACCGCCACACCGGAGCCGCTGTACTCGCCGACGTTGCGGATGGCGCAGCCCGCCAGCCGACAGTCCTCGGCGTTGTCGATCCGCACCGCCGTGCCGTCGCACACCTCGAAGCCCAGGCCCTGGACCGTCACGTGGCGCGTGCCATCCATCTGCAGGAGGGTGGGCAGCACAGGCACCGTGACGGTCTGGCCGTCGAGCGGCTCGGGGGGCCAGAACCACAGCGTGCTCATCGCCTGGTCCAGCCACCACTCGCCCGGCACGTCCAGCTCCTCGCGCAGACCCATCACGTAGTAACGGTCGTCCGGGCTGATGCGATAGGAACAGTCTCGCGCGAGCGTGATGGTGCGCTGGGCCGGGTCCGCCGCGGCGATGGGCACGAAGTTGTTCCACCACTCGAAGCTGGGGAAGATGCAGACGCGGCCCTGAGTCGGCTGGGCCCACCGGCGGGCGTCCCGCTCGCGATAGCACAGAGTCCGCTTGCCGATCGGGGTCGCGTCGAACCTGCTTCCGGCCCCCGGCGCGGCCTGGTCGACATACGCCCAGCCGCTCGTGAATGGCTCCTTGGGGTCGAAGTTGGGGTAGCGCGCCAGGACCATGCGGCGGCCGCCCATGAAGAGCTGCTTGAAGGCGACCCCCTTGAGGCCCTGCGCGGCGAGGTCGGCCTTCAGGATCTGCCCCTCGCCTGGAACGAAGCCGGTGACGGTGTGACCACCGCTGAGGACGGGCTTCTCGCCCTGGTAGGCGCGGAACGTGACCGGCGCCTCGGCCGTGCCGGAGTCCTGTGCCTCCAGCTTGAGCGGCTGCGGCAGGGCGTACAGCCCGCCGCGCAGGGACACGGTCACCGGCCCGGTCAACTGGCCCGCGGCACGCCGTTCACGCACCGCATCGCGCGCCCGCTCGACGGTCGTGAACGGTTGAGCGAGCGTTCCGGGGCCGGTGTCGCTGCCCCCGGGCGATACGAACAGGTCCAGCCTGGCCAGGGCCGGCAGGCTGCAGGTCAGGGCGGCAACGACCATCATTCGCCGGAGCATTTCTAGGCTCTCTTTCGACCGGAATCCGGGCGTCTTCACGCGAGGACCAAGCCCGCCGCCAGGGAGTCTGCCCGCGTCAGGCGCGTGCGCGCATCCATGTCACCCTCCTTGACCGCGCCGGCATACCGGTACGGCATCGCGAACCGGCCGGCACGGACTCCTCTGACTTCGACGCTCCGGCCGTCCAGCAAGGTCTCCTCCAAATCCGCGGCGCGCTTCCTTATCCCGGCCGCCGTAGCCGTCCGGTCCGCCGCTCCGGCATCTCTGGTGGCGAGGCGAGCCCACGGCGGTACGCGGAGAAGAAGGCCTGGACGTTGGCGAGCACCCGCGGCGTCGCTATCATGTTGTTGAATTGGAGCACCAGTCCCCACCCGGCAGGCTCGGGATCGAGCCCGCAGCCGACGGCGTCGAATGGCACCCGGTCTGGCTCGCGGTGCGCGAGCGTCCGAGCGACTCGTTCACGGGACCTGGGCGACGTCGGCGGCCGTTGTGCGGTCATCGAGGCGCTCCGTCTAGCGTGGCACGCGAGGCACCGCCTGCGCCCGCGCGGCCGCGAGAGCCAACTCCAGGTGCCGGTCGACTGCGACGTCGGTAATATCCACGACCCTCCCCGCGGCCAGCATCGCCTTCACATTCACCTTGGCCGTCTTGCCCAACCCGAAGTGCACCTCCAGCGGGCAGCCGGACTTATAGCTGTCGTTGGCGGCGATGACGCGCAGGCCCAGCAGCTTGCCGGTGCCAGCGTCGCGCGCTTCGATCCGAGACCCGATCAGCTCCGCGTCGCCGACGCCGGTGAACCGGACCCGCAGCCAGTGGTTGTCCCGCGCCCCGTGCAGGCCGGTGTTGCAGTAGACCTTGTCCTGATAGCGGTCGCCTGAGGTGGCGATGCCCGAGTTGTCCGGGTCGGCGGCGAACACCACGTCGAGCAGCCCGTCGTTGTTGAGGTCCGCCACCTGCCCGCAGATGCCCGTGCGGCACCGCCTGAGCTGGGTCGGACCGTCGCCGACCAGCGAGTAGTAGACGCACAGCTCGCGCTCACCCACGTAGCTCTCGGGGTCGAGTCGCCTGGCCGCCCGGCCGCTGATAGCGCCGTCGTCGAGGCGGCGGACGAGATGACCGCCGTCGGGCGCGAAGCCGAACAGCCAGATGGACGTCTCGGGGTCGTCGTCGAGCCCGGCCTGGACCGTGAAGTAGGACCGCCCGAATGCGCCCCGGCCGCCGTTGACCGGCTCGACCGATTTCAGCCGTTGGTGGGGAGCGTCCGCCGGGAGCTTGAGGGTCGCGATCCGCTCCCAGGGGCCGCCGTCATGCTGCGTGTCGCGATAGAGGCCCACGGCCGCGCCGTCGACGTTGACACACAGCAGTGCCTCGCCGCCGAACTCGGGCGCCTGCCAGAGCCACGGGTCGATCTTGTGCCCCGCGTCGCCGGTGATCACCCTCGACCGGCCAGTGTCCGTGTCCACCAGGGCTACCTGGCTCGGCTCAACCTGGCCGGGCCGGGGCTTCGGGGCGTAGGCGAGGAACGCTGTGTTGGTGCCCCAACGAGCGACCACCATCGGCTGGGCAAAGGTGTGCAACTTGTCGGGCTGGTCTTCATCGAGCCAGGCATCGGCATTGCCTTGCGCTTTGGGGTCGCCGTGGTAGACCGCCACGCGAATGGCAGCCAGGGTCGGATTGAGGGACGCTTCGCAGAGCCAGTTGTGGTCGTCGTCATCGCGGGTGAGCTGGCTCAGGACGGGCTTGTCCCACGGCGGCTCGGCGCGCCAGAGCTGGCCACGGCCCGCGTGGTCGTCCTTCACGTAGAACAAGGCGGGGCCGTGGCGGTCCAGGCCCCACTCCGGTCCGTTGGAGTAGCGCGACCACTTCGAGATGCCGGTGTCGATGCGGTGGTCGCAACCGCGCTCGGTCAGGAACAGGCCGGTCAGCGGATCCAGGCGGCCGACCCAGGCAGTCAATCGGGCATCCAGAAAGGCCACCAGTCCATCGGTGTGCAGGACCTCGGGGTCGATGTAGGCGGTCTCGGCGGAGCCCATCTGGGTGTCGTCAGGCTCGAACTCGTCCGTGGGCTCCGGGTCACGTCCGACGCTGTCGAGGAACCGGAACACGGCCGGGGCGATGGTGTCGTCGGGCAGGCCGAACTCGCTGATGATCTGGACATGGCTCTTCCTGCGATCGCCGACCACCTCGGCCCGCCCGCCGGCGTTCCTCAAGGCCTCGGCGAACGCTTCCGCGTCGACGGCCCGCGACGGGTTGGTGCGCCGCTGCGGGTCCATCATCCCGCCGCTGTAGACGATCAGCATCGGCGCAATGCCCTTGCCGACGGCGACGTGCGTCACGGGCGAGGCTCGCCGCCAGATCTCGGGATCCTGCCCGAACGGAATGCTCCAGGTGTCGAGCAGCCGGCCGCCGAACCGTTCCGCGAGGTGCGGCAGGTCGTAGGCCTCCGTGTCGAGCGGCACGACGGCGCGGAGCTCGGTCAGCGCCAGCCCGTGGCGCCGCAGGTACGACTCGTCCGTGGCGATCAGCGCCACCAGGTGCGCTCCGGCCGAGTGGCCGAGCAGGACGATCTGCCGCGGGTCGCCGCCAAACTCCGCGACGTGCTGCTTGACCCAGGCCACGCCCGCTGCCACGTCCTCGGGGTAGGCGGGGAACCGCGCCGCCGGGGCGAGGCGATAGTTGAGCGCGGCGACGAGGTAGCCCCGGGTGATGAAGCTGGCGAGCAGGCTGGTGCCCTCCGTCTGGGCCTTGTCGCCCCGTTGCCAGGAGCCGCCATGCACGAACACGGCGACGGGAGCGTTGGTCGCGCCGTCGGGGACGTACAGGTCGAGGCTGAGCAGCTTGGGGTCGACGCCCTCGACCTGGGCATAGACCAGGTCCTGGTGGACCGCCATCGGCGGCGCGGCCACGGGCGTCGGGCGCTGCCCGGCCACGGCCGTCTTGGCTTCCTCGAGCGTCACCACGCCGTCCTGATTCAAGTCGAAGCGCGCGAACCACTCCTCCGGTAGCTCCTCGGGCGTCAGCCGGCCGTCACCGTTGCGGTCGAGGCGCCGGAACCGTTCGTCCGAATCCTGGACCGCCCCGGACAGGACCGCCATCAGCGCGGCCACGATCAGAAGGAGCGCCGGCCCGCGGCTACTCATCATCGTCTCCGCCCCCCGCGCCCGCGGTGGCCTCCACCAGGGTGATCTTGCCGTCGCCATTCCGGTCGAGCCGACGGAACGTCTGCGCGTTCCGCAACTCGTCCGGTGTCACCACCCCGTCGCCATTGCGGTCGGCGCGGCGGAACCGGGCCTCGACGTTGCCGCCTCCTCCGCCCTGGGTCCGGGCGTCCTGCCGCTGCCACTGGGCCGGCATCATCTGGGCCGACCAGGCCCGGTAGGCATCCTGCAGTTCCGCGAGTTTCGCCGGCTGCGCCGCGGCCAGGTCGCGCTGCTCGCTGAGGTCCTCGGCAAGGTTGAACAGCATCGGCTGCGGCTCGCGGCCGGTGTTCACCAGCTTCCACGGCCCGACACGGGCGGCGTGCTGCCGTGCGGCACGCCAGAACAGCGTTTCGTGGGGCGCCGCGGCGGTCTCGCCCGTGAGATGCGGCCGCAGATCGACCCCGTCCAGGGGCTGGTCCTCTGGCGCCGACACGCCGGCCGCCGCCAGCGCCGTGGCGTGAACGTCGAAGCCCATCAGCATCGGCGCGTAGACCTGCCCTGCCGTCAGCTTGCCCGGCCACTGGAGGATGAACGGCACCCGGTGGCCGCCTTCGAACATCTGCCCCTTGGTGCCGCGCAGCGGGTCGTTGCGCGAGGTGGTCTGCGGCGTCGGCCCGCCGTTGTCGCTGTAGAACACCACCAGGGTGTTCTGCGTCAGGTGATGCTCGTCGAGCTTGGCCATCACCCGCCCGACGGCATCGTCCATGGCGACCAACATGCCGCCGTAAGTGCGCCGCTTCGGGTCCGTGATGTCCTTGACCCGGTCCTCGTAAGCACGAGTCGCCTCCAGCGGCGCGTGGACGGCGTTGAAGGCGACGTAGAGGAAGAACGGCCTGCCCTTGCCGCGGTCGATGAAGCCGCACGCCTCGCGGGCGAAGGCGTCGGTGAGGTACTCCTGCTCATCGGTCACCGGCTCGCCGTTGCGCACCAGCGGGTCGACGTCGGGCTTGCCGGGGAGGTAAGTCCGCGCGCCGCTGAGGAAGCCGAAGTGCTCGTCGAAGCCGCGCTCGTGGGGCCGCAGGCCGGGCTTGAAGCCGACGTGCCACTTGCCGACCATGCCCGTGGCGTAGCCGGCCGCCTTGAGCCGCTCGGCCAAGGTCGGCACGGTCGTCGGGAGGCCGAAGTTGTCCGCCGCGTACCGTTCGGGCCCGCTGTTGTGCTCGAAGCCGAAGCGATGCTGGTACCGCCCCGAGAGCAAGCCAGCTCGGGACGGCGAGCAGACCGGGTGCGTGGCGTGGCCATCGGTGCAGCGCACGCCGTCGGCGGCCAAAGCGTCGCAATGCGGGGTCGGGATGTCGCGGCAGCCTTGGCAGCCGAGGTCCGCGTAGCCCAGGTCGTCGGCCAGGAAGACGACGAGGTTGGGGCGGCGTTGAGCCTGTCCGAATGCCCGGCGAGGGCCGAGCGCGCCGACCGCCGAGGCGGCCAGGCACGCGCCGAGGAAGTCACGTCGCGAGAGTCCGGAGTTCATTCCGTGCTCCTTAAGGAGCCAACTCGCCCCGGTAGATCCAGGCGGTGTTGTGGCTCGGGCCCGCGCCGCCGTCGTAGCCGCAGAAGTAGAACACCCGCCCGGCCTCGCCGGCGAACGGCGCCGGCTCGATGTCACGGCAGCCGGTCAGCCTGACGCCGGCCGGCACCGGGCGCGATGGGTCGTAGATGTAGCCCCATTCGTAGCGGCCGTCGCGGTGGCGGATCAGGTAGACGGAGCCGTTCTCCGGCGGGGACGCGGCGCCCGGCCGCTCGACCCACGCGCCGCACAGCCAGACGGTCTCGCCCGAGGCGGCGTCGGTCGCCGGGAGGAACCGGTTGTACGCGGCGATGGCACCCCGGCGCTGCGCGCCGGGCGTGACCCACGCGGTGTTGAAGTAGTCCTTGAGGTCGATTTCCAGCTCGGGAGCGATCAGGCCCCGCGGGTCCGGCTTGGTCGGGTCGAAGCGGACGATGGTGCCGGGATACTCGAAGTTGGCGATCAGCACCTCGTGCCGGCCGCCCTTGGGATCCGGCACGGCGGTCAGGCCGCGCAGATAGCGCGACTGGAGGACCTCCGGGTCGACGCTCCAACGGCTGACCAGCTTCCATTCCGGCCGTGGCCCATCGGCGCGGCGGTACAACCCGCCGTCGACCGGCCGATTGTCGGCGTCGAGGGTGATCCGCGAGGCCATGTACAGGTCGCCGTTGCACTCGGCGAAGCACAGCACGCGGCTGAAGTCGTAGACCTTGCCGTCGCTGCGGTACTGGGTGGTGACCGTGCGCTCGGGCTGCTCCCGCCAGCGGATGCCACCGGGCGCTCCGGGGTCGTAGGCGCCGGCATGGATCGGCCCGCGGTTCAGGCCGGCGAAGACCAGGTGCGCGCCGGTCACCTGGTCCACGTGCGAGCCGATGGTCCGCGCCCCGAGGTAGCCCTCCCCGATCCGTGAGCACTCCCAGCCGGCCTCCGGGCGCCGGAGGGTCCACACCGCCACCTCGTGGTCGCCCCGGCGAGTGTCCGAGGGGCTGGCCAGGAGCATGTCCGCCGGTTGGGCGAGCTTCTTCCCGGTGTCGTCGGTGCGGAACCGGACGTTGGTCAGGGCCTCGACGCGCAGGAAGCCCGGCCCGAAGGCATGGTCCACCCGCCACGGCGCGTCGGGCGCGTCCTTGCGCAGGATCTGCGCGCCGGGCCGCGGGTCATCGCCGGGCTGGTCCTGGCCGTAACCGATGGCGGCGTACAGCTTGCCCCGGAAGCCGGCCAGCCACATCGCCTCCGTCCCGCCCAGGTACTGCCCATCGGGGTCGGTCGTGCCGGGGAAGTAGTCCCGAGTGCACCCGAGGCGGGCCAATGGCGTGGCCGCGGCCGCGTTGCGGAGCATTTCGCCCGCCGCCGCCTTCGCCGGCTCGGGCGGTTTCGGCGCGCTGCCTTGCCGCTGTCCGGCCTGCCACAGCGCCTTAAACTCGTCCTCGGTGACGAAGCCGTCGCGGTTGGCATCGAGGCGGTTGAACAGCGCGGCCGGGAGTTCGTCGCGGTCCAGCTTGCCGTCGCCGTTCTGGTCGCGCTGCTGGAATGCGCCGGCTGCCGGGTCCAGCTCGCCTTCAGCGGCCTTCCCTCCGCCACCGCCCGCCACGCCGGCGGCCTCGAAGACCAGCGCCCGAAAGGCCTGGTAGGTCGGCGCCTTGTACCAGTCCGTCTGGGTCATGAAGATGGCCAGCAACTGGTTGGTCCGGTCGATCCAGAACTGCGTCCCGTCGGCTCCGCCCCAGCCGTAGCTGCCCCGGCCATCCACCACGCCGCCAAGGCCGTACCTCTGGCCCGGAGCCGGGACGTGGTTGTCGAAGATCAGGTCCGCGGTCTCCGGCTTCAGCACGCGCACCCCGTCCAACTCGCCGCGGTTCAGGATCATCCGGCAGAAGCGTTCGTAGTCGCCGATGGTGCTGAGCATGCCGTGACCGCCCATGAACAGGGTCGGCTTCACCTTCGGGTCCGCCGCCTGGCGCCCCGGCTCCAGCACCCCCGGACTGGGCTGGCGGTAGATCTGGCACAGACGACCGAGCTTATCCGGCGGCACCCAGAAGTCGGTGTCCACCATCTGCAGCGGGCCGGTGAGCTTCTCGCGCATCACTTCGTCGAGCGGCTTGCCCGTCACCGCCTCGAGGTACCGGCCGAGGATATCGATGGAGATTCCGTAGTGGTAGCCCGCGCCGGGCTGGAACTTGAGCGGCTCCTTGGCGGCGGCCTCGGAGAAGTCCTTGAGCGTGGCGCCACCGGCCCGTCCGGCTTGGTACGCCATGGCCGCCACGCCACCACCCGTCGCGCCCTCAAGCTTGCCGTAGTACAGCCCGCTGCTGTGGCTCATCAGCATGCGCGGCGTGATGGGCCGCCGGGCCGGCACGGGTTGCCCGTTCTCCAGCACCTTCGGCTGCGCCCACTCGGGGAGATGCTTGGAGATAGGATCGTCCAGGCCGAACTTGCCCTCGTCGTGCAGGACCAGCGCCGTCACCGCGATCAGCGGCTTGGTCATGCTCATCAGCCGGAAGATCGAGTCCTTCGCCATCGGGATGCCGGCCTCGATGTCCTGCAGGCCGAAGGCTTCGCAGTAGCCCCGATGGCCGTGGTGGTGGATCAGCGCCACGAGCCCGGCGATGTTCCTGGCCGCCACGTGGCGCTGCAGCTCGATGTCGATCCTGGCCAAGACCTCCGGCTTGAGGCCTGTGGCGGTCACCTCCGCGCCATGCGGCCGGGGCTGGAAGTCTTCGGCCGGAGGCAGTGGCGCTCCGGCCGAGGTCTTGGTGTCGCGCCGGATCGCCGTCGCGTCCTGTGCGCAAGCGACGGTCAGCGAACCGGCCAGGCAGACCGGCAGCAGCGCCAGGCGAAAGGTGGTCATGTCAATCTCCCAAACGGCCGTGCTCGGCCCCCGCGGCGACCAGGGCGACCAGGTCGGCGACGAACTGGTCGCGCTCAACCGGCCAGGCCGCGTCGTCCAGATCCCGGCCGGCGGCGCGGGAAAGGAACCCCCGGACCGCCAGCCTGACCATCCGCGCCGCCGCGGGAGCCATCTCCTCGCGGACCGTGCCGGCGCGAATCCCGGCCCGCAGAATCGCCCACAGCGCCTGCCCGACCGCGTCGTACTGGGTCCGCAGCTCGGCCGCTACCTCCGGGTCGCGCGCGGCTTCCTGAAAAAGGATGCGCAGCCAACGACGATGCGTTCGGGTCGTTTCCAGATACTCGGTCGCCAGTCGGCCGAGGCCGCCTGGCCACCCCAGCGCGGTCAGGGCCGCGATGTTCGGCCGGTAGAGCAAGGCCGGCCCGCGATCCCGAACCACGGCGAGGAACAGCTCGCGTTTGCTGGGGAAGTGGCGGAACAGGATGGTCTCCGACACGCCCACCCGCTCGGCGATCGCCCGCGTCGTCACGCCGTCCTGCCCGTCCGCGGCGAACAGCTCCGTGGCCGCGGTGAGGATCTGCTCCCGTCGCTCCGCGCTCCGCTGTCTCACCCGGCTCTCCGATCAAGTGCTAGCGGCACTAACATATGTGGACGCTACGCCGCCGGAGATGTTCAGTGGCTCGTCCGCCGGGGCTGGTCGACCGCGACGATCGCAGACCTGCTGCCGCGGGAAGCGGCGGGTCACGGCGCCGTCGGGACTGGTGCGGGTGAAGGCCGCGTCGCCGTTGGTGAGGGTCAGGCGCCGGTTGACTCCGGAGCCCGACAGCATCACGGCGTAGGCCGAGGAGGCGTGGACCTTGGCCGGCCAACGTCCTCCCTAGTTGCTCCGGTACCCCGCTCGCCGGTCACGCCGGCGGGCCAGTTCGCTGGTGTAGCGGAGGCCGAGCGTGTTGGCCCGCTCCTTGGCCCAGTCCGTCAGCTTCGTGGACCCGGCCGGCGGGGAGTCAACGTAGAGGAGGTTGGCCATCAGGCCGGTGATCTCTTCGCGGGTGATCATCACGTCGCCCACCAGCTTGCCGATCAGCCATCCCGCCGCGTAGCCCAGCCAGGGCGAAACCGAGACGATGGGGCGCGGTTGGCCGATGATCTCGCCGATCCCCTGGACCAGCTCGCGGTAGGTGAAGGTCTCGGGGCCGATGGCGTCGATCACCCGGTTCTCCCGGTCCGCGCCCTGCTCCACCGCCAGGCGGGCGAGATCGTCGACGTAGACGGGCTGCAGCTTGTACCGGCCGTCGCCGAACACGCCGAAGACGGGCAGGCGGCGGAGGACCCAGGCGATGTTGTTGACCAGGATGTCCTCCTTCCCGAACAACACCGTCGGCCGGAGAATGGCGTGCGACAGGCCGCTGGCGACCAGCGCCCGCTCGAGCCGCGCCTTGCCGCTGAAGTACTCCAGCTCCGAATCCTCGGACGGGTTGGTGATGCTCACGTGCACCACGCGCTCGACCCCGGCGTCGCGTGCCGCCGAGAACAGCGCGAGCGTGTTGCGCACCGCGTCGGCGTGGGTGAAGGTGCGGTGGTTGAAGCGGACCCAGTAGGTGTTGTACAGGACGGACACACCGCGCAGGGACTCGGTCAGCTTGGCCGGCTGATCGAAGTGGAACGGCGCCGCGCGCAGGCGGTCGCCGAAGGGGTTCTCGCGGTGCACGGAGTTGGTCAGCGTGAGCACGGTCCGGCCGGCGGCCAGCAGGCGCTGGGCGATGTACTTGCCCGAATAGCCGAAGGCGCCGGTCACGGCGTGGATGGGTTCCTGGTTCATGGCGGCCACCACCGCCCATGGTAAGGCACTCGACTAAGCGGCGGACTGGCGGAGCGACTCAGGACGAGACGGGACGCGCCACCACGCCGGGCCGTGAACAACCGGCTGGCTCGAGCCCAGGCCGCGCCGGCGGCCTGGGAGTGAGGGAACCGGCGCTTATTCGCTGCTGGCAGCCTGCTCGGCCAGGCTGAGAAAAGCCTTCACCTTGGCCTGGAGGACCGGCACCTGCCACGGCTTCCACATCAGCAAATCGAACCCGGCGTTGCCGGCGTCGCTGGCGCCGAACTGGTCGTCGAGCGAGGTCAGGGCCATGATCGGCACCGTCTCGCAGCCCTTGATCTGGCGGATCATCCGGCACGCGGTGAAGCCGTCCGCTTCGGGCATCATGACGTCCAGCATGACCAGATCCGGCTTCCGTTGGTGAGCCATGGCCACCGCCTCGAGCCCGTTGGTGGCGACGCCCACATCACAGCCCAAAGGCTGCAGGGCCATCTTCAGCAGCTTGCGGCAGTTGTCGTCATCATCGGCGATCAGTACGTACGACATGGCTGCAGTCTCCTTGTTGTCGGCCTGGAGCCCTTCCCCTGATGCACGCCTTCCACTGCACGGCTCGCTCCCGGCGGACCATCGCCGGACGGGCAGCTCCGCCCACGTTGACAGGGCGCAGCGGGGACGCACCGCGGACTCCGCTGGCGGCGGCCTTCCCCCGACCGCGACGCACTGCACGCCCAACAGTGACCCACGGCCCGGACCGAGTCAAGTAGCAGCACCAGAGAATCCCGCGCGCGATTCCCTTCCCGGTGGATCTCCGGCGCCCCGCTGGTCGCGGGTCGCGGCACGGCCGCCGGCGGCCGGCTGTGGCGTGGTATCATCGAGCGGAGTCCGTCAAGAGGAACGTGGTGAACGGCGAGACGCGGTTTCACGAGGATCTGGACCTGCACCTGCGGGCCGGCTGCCCGGTGCTGTACGTCGTCACGCCGGAAGAGCAGCGCGCCGAGGAGGTCATCCGCGAGGTCGCCGCCGGGCTCGGGCCGCCGCGGCGGGTGCAGGTCTGGGACGCCGTCACCGGCTACCACGGGCTGGACGCGGCCAAGGGGCTGCCGCTGCCCGCGCTGGACCACCTGGACCGGTCCAGCGAGGAGCCGACGCTGTTCGTCCTGCGCGATTTTCAGGTCTACCTGCGTGAGCCGCAGGTGGCCCGGTACCTGCGCAACCTGGCCCGGCGGCTGGCCGATCGGCGCCAGGCGGTGGTGCTCCTCTCGCCGGTGCTGGAGGTGCCGCCGCTGCTGGCCGAGGAGGTCACCATCCTCGACTTCCCGTTGCCGCGCTACGAGGAGCTCCACGCGCTGCTCGAGCGGCTGCTGACGGAGTGGACCGAACGCCTGGAGCTCGGCACCTACGAGGCGCTGGTGCGCGCTTGCCAGGGGATGACCCTGGGCCGGGTCGAGCAGACCATCCGACTCGGGCTGGCGGCCTCGGGCACTGTGGACGAGCGGCTGATCGACCGGGTCCTGGAGGAGAAGAAACAGACGCTGCGGCGGACCGGGGTGCTGGAGTTCGTCAACACCGACCAGGACCTGGACGACATCGGCGGGCTGCACGAGCTGAAGGCCTGGCTGGAGCGTCGGGCGCTGGCCTTCTCGGAACGGGCTCGGCGGTACGGGTTGCCGAATCCCAAGGGGCTGCTGCTGGTGGGCATCCAGGGCACCGGCAAGTCGCTCTCGGCCAAAGCCACGGCGCAACTGCTCCGGGTGCCGTTGCTGCGGTTGGACGTCGGCCGGTTGATGGGCAGCCTGGTCGGCGAGAGCGAGAGCCGGGCGCGGGAGATGATCGCCGTCTCCGAGGCGATGGCGCCGACCGTGCTATGGATCGACGAGATCGACAAGGGGTTCCGCGGGCTGGGGAGCACCTTCGTCGGCGACAGCGGGACCTCGGCGCGGGTGTTCGGGACGTTGATCACCTGGATGCAGGAGAAGACCAGCCCGGTGTTCGTGGTGGCCACCGCCAACAACATCGACGTGCTGCCGCCCGAGCTGCTGCGCAAAGGGCGATTCGACGAGATCTTCTTCGTCGACCTGCCGAACCGCCACGAGCGGCGGGAGATCTTCGAGGTCCACCTGGCCCGCCGCCGGGAGCACCGCTTGCGAGAGTTCGACCTGGACGCGCTGGCGGAGTCGTCGGAGGGGTACAGCGGGGCGGAGATCGAGCAGGCGGTGATCGACGCCATGTACGTGGGGTTTGAGGCCCGGCGGGAGTTCGACAGCGAGGACATCCGCCGATGCCTGGCGGCCTCCGTGCCGTTGTCGCGGACCAAGTCCACCGAAATCGACGCGCTCCGCCGTTGGGCCGCCGAGGGCAAGGCCCGCTACGCCGGCACGGTGGGTTGAGCCCCGACCAGCTCGTCGTACAACGCCTGATACCGCCGGGCCATGGCAGCCAGGGAGTAGTGCTCGCGGGCGATGGCCGCCGCGCGGGCGCCCATCGCCTGTCGGGTTTCGGGCTCCTCGGCCAGCCGGATGATCGCCTCGGCCAGGGCCTTGGTGTCCTCGGTCGGGACCAGCAGGCCGGTCTCGGGCCGGACCACGTCCCGCCCGGCGGCCCGGGTGGCGACCGTCGGCCGGCCGGCGGCCATGGCCTCGATCAGCGCGAGCGGCAGGCCCTCGCTGTCGGAGCTGAGCACGACCAGGTCAGCCGCCGCCAGCACCCGCGGCACGTCGTCGCGGAGGCCGAGGAAGCGGACCGCCTCGACCAGTCCCAGCTCGGCGGTGAGGCGCTCCAGGTTGGCCCGCAACTCGCCGTCCCCGGCCAGCGCCAGCACCGCGCCGGGCAGCCGCTCGCGGACCCGTGCGAAAGCGGTGATCAGCCGGCGGTGGTTCTTGACCGGCACGAACCGGCCGACGTGCGCGACCACGAACACCCCGTCGGGCAGGCCGAGCGCCGCCCGCGCGTCCAGGTCGGCCGCGGCGTAGCGCTGGACGTCGATCCCGTTGGGGATCACCCGAACCTGCTCGGGCGGCAGGCCCTGGCGCGTGACCAGGTGCTCGCGGACGGTGTCCGAGACCGCGGCCACCGGTCCCGAGAGACGGCTGAGCGCCCGCTGCGTCCACCACAGGGCGCGCTCGTCCGGCCGGGTCTGGCTGTGCTCGGTGTAGCACGCGGCGCAGCCGGCCAGCCGCGCGGCGGGGCCGGCGTAGAAGAACCGGCCGAAGTTGTGGGCGTGGACGATGGCCACCCGCCGCCGGCGGAGCAGCTCGGCCAGCCGGCCGGGCAGACTGAGGTCGAGCCCGTGCTGCGGAACCACTTCGACCTCGATCCCGGCCGCCTCGAACTGCTCGCGGCGCGGCACCTGGTCGCTGAGGCTGACCGCCAGGGCCTGGTACCGCTCAGGATCGACGCCCCGGCAGAGGTCGAACACGACTTGTTCCAGCCCGCCCCAGCCGAGACTCTGGGTGACGTGGGCCACGACCAAGGGTGTCACGCGCACGACCCCGTCTCCGAGCCTGCCCAGTTCGCCACCCACCCCGCCGTCCTCTGCCAGCGCCGACGCTGACCGCGGTGACTTGTGCGGCCGAATCGGGCTCGGTCGGCTGGTGTGCGGGGCCTGCCCTACCGGCCGACCGTCGCGACGGCCTCGCCTGTGACGCCGGACACCAGGTCGGTGGCGCGGATCGTCCAGCGGCCGGGCGGGTCGTTGAGGGCCAGGGGGCACGAGGCCTTGGCCTGACCGTCCTGGGTCACCAGCCGCGCCGCGTACTCGGGCCGGGAACGGCCGGCCGCGTCCTTGACCTCCAGGTTGACCACGTGCAGGCCCGGCCGGCCGCCCCGCCCGGCCACCTCGACCGCGTAGCCGAGCGCGCCGCCTGGCTTGGCCTGGCCGGCCGGAGTGACCTTCAGACCGGCGACTCCGTACGGCAGGACCGCGTACAGCGCCGCGTCACCGGCCAGCAACGGCGTGGTGACCTGGTCGGTGCGGCCGAGCTTCCTCGCCGACCGGACGTCGTACACCATGCCCGACTTCGGCAGCTTGACCGTGAGCTTGGTGCTCCAGTCCGCGGCGCGCTCGCCGGGATCCATGGCGGCGCCGACATACAGCCCCTCCCCGGCGGTGTAGCGGACGGTGAACAGGTGCTGCGCCGGGCCGGCCTCCAGCGTCGCGCCGACCGGCGGCTTGACGTCGGCCAGCAGGAGCAGGTTGCGCACCAGGGCCGCCAGCGGTCCCTCGATGCCCATCGCCCGCCGCTGCTGGAAGGTGTCCAGGTAGAAGTTGAGCAGCACCGCGGCGCCCTTGCCGGTGCGCTTGACCACCGCCACCGGCACCTCGCCGTGTTGGCCCAAGGCCTCGCCGCCGGCCAGGCCCAGCGCCGGCTCGGCGACGCTCAGGTCGAAGGTCAGGCCGGCCAGCTTGCAGGCCCCGGTGTCGCTCGACAGCTTGACCTCGCCCTCGCGGCTGGCGCCCAGCGGCTCCGGCCGCTGGCGGGTGACGCCGAACAGGTCGTCCAAGAGTGCCTTGTCCAGCGTCCGGCAATGCTCGTCCATGAGCCCGATCTTGGCGTCGGCCAGGAGCAGCCCGCCGTTCTCGACGAACCGCCTCAGCTCGGCCACCTCGGCGGCGGAGAGGGCCACCGAGTAAGGCAAGACGAACACCTTGTACCCACGCTCGCGCAGCGCGCCGGCCTCGATCTCCGGCTGGGCGGCGAACTCGCACTGGTAGCCGAGATCCTCGAAGGCCTGGATCCAGCCCATGCGGTTGTCCCGGAACAGGGCCGCGCCCTGGCTGATGAAGGCGCCGCGGATGCTGGCCTGCGAGTAGTGCACGCCGATGTCCGAGACGCGGCGGCAGTGCTTGAGCAGCGTCGCCACCCCGCCGCGCAGCTCCTTGACCACCGGCGCCGCGTCGGCGGTCATCGGCGAGGGGAGCAGGTCGGGCCGGAACATGAACGAGGTCGACCAGTACGATCCGCCGTAGTTGCCGCCGAACAGCCGCCACCACATGGTCCAGCGCATCTGCGGATTGACGGTGGTGTAGCCGTACCACGGCGCGCGGGGGAGGTTGGGCGCGAACGAGCGCTGCATCACCGGCGTGTTCTGGTGCGTGTAGTTCTGGATGAAGTCCAGCGTGCGGGCCATCTGGAACCAGTCGTACCCGCCGTACGCCTCGGCCGCCTGGCTGCCCGACATGCCCACCCCGGCGCCGGGATCCTTCTCGCGCAGCCGGTCGCGCACCCACTCGAAGAACTTGGCGAAGCTGGCGTCCATGAACGCCCGGTGGTCGGCCCACGGGGCGAAGTTGCGCCGGCCGTTGACCTCCTGGGCGGTCAGCGGCATGACCTCCTCCCAGGTGGCAAACCTGGTCTCCCACTCGGCATTGAGCGCCGGCAGGTCGCGGTACTCGCCGCGCAGCCAGTCGCGGAACGCCTTCAGCGCGTCGGGGTGGAAGTCGTAGTCGAACGGCTGGGTGTAGTGCGTGGTGCTCATCTCGTCGCCGAGGTTGTAGCCGACCGGCTGCAGCCAGCCGGCGAACTCGGCCACGCCGCGCAGCCGCTCGGCCAGCGGCGCCAAGTCGGCCTCGCTGCTCAGGCAGACCGGCCGAACCAGGTACTGCTTGTCATGCGTGCTCTGGTACTTGGTGGCCTGCTCGCTGAAGGTCAGCTTCCCCTGCGGCACCCGGTGGCCGACGTTGATGGCGCCGAACGAGACCGACATCGGCATGATCTTGAAGCCCTCGCGCACCGGCCACTCGAACTCCCGGTCGTACAGCCACTGGCCGGCCGCCAGGACGGTGTCGACGCCGTAGTCGCGGTACAGGTCGGCGTAGACCGGGAGCAGGTACTCGCGCTGGTAGGCGCCGCCGGGGGTGCCCCAGACGCAGCTTTCCCAATCGCCCCAGCGCCGTTCGGCGAACTCGGGCGTGAAGGTGATCACGGGCCGCTCGGCCACCGCCACCGGCTGGCCGCCGGCGCTGACCACGGCCCGCACCGCGGCGCCCGTAGCCAGCGGCTGGCCGACCGGCAGGGCCACCTCGACCGCCGTCTCGGCCTGCGCCGTGGCCTGCTGCTCGGCCTCTTCGACCAGCCGGCCCAGCCGGTCGGTCAGCGTCACCCGCACCGCCACCGGCGTGGCGGTCGGCGCGGCCAGTTTGACCGTAGCCTTGATCGTCTCGCCGGGGTTGTAGGCCCGCTTGTCCAGGCTCAGCTCGGTCACGCGCACCGTCTCCGGCGCCCGCAGCGCCGCGCTGCCCCAGCCGACCACCCGACCCTCGCCGTCGCGCAGGATCACGTCGGCCAGGTGCAGTCCGCCGGGGATCGCCTTGCCCAAGGGCAGTTTGAGCGACGACGTGCCGGCGGCGAGGGCGACCTTCTCGGTGGCCCGGTGCTCGACGAAGCCGGTGGCGTCGCAGAGCTTCACGTCGGCCGTCCCCGCCAGGGCCGGGCCGGAGTTGGCCAGGGTCAGCGTCACCTGTGGTCCGGCGGCGTCCGCCTCGATGGCCGACAGCGCCACCGGCGATTCCTTGTGCGCCGCCCAGACCAGCGACTTGGCCAGCAGCGAGAAGTAGTACTCCCAGTAGTCGAACTGGCAGTCCTTGTTCTCGACCCACGGGGTGATCCCCGAGGACCAGTTGCCCGAGCCCTGCCAGCCGGCGCACCAGGTCATCGCCACCACCCGGCCCTTGCCCGGCCCTTCGGACACCGCCAGCAGCGGCTGCCCGTTGATCTGGGCCAGCACCTCGCCGGTGGCCTCGTGCCGGGCGTAGTCGGTGGCCGGAAGCACCTCCAGCGGCACGCCGGTGGTGATGGCGTGTTGCTTGACCACCTGCCACCGCCCGTCGCGGTTGCGCGGTTGGCTCTCCTTCTTCACCGGCAGCAGGTCGTACAGCTTGTCCGGCCCGCGGTTCGGGGCGACGTAGACCAGACCGGTGCCCTCGGCCACCTTGCGGGCGAACAGGTCGAGCACCTCGGCGCTGAAGATGCTGCCCATCTGGCCGCCGACCAGGATCGCGTCCACCGGCCCGGTCAGCTTCTCCTTGATGTTCTCGTTCATTCGGACCTGGTCGTAGGTGAACTTCTTGCCCAGCCCGAAGACCCACGAGAACGACGCCAACTCGCTCTCGCCGCCGGTGGTCACCCAGAGGATCTCGCTGTCCAGTCGCTGCGCCAGCTCGACCGCCTCGCGCCCGGTCAGACAGGAGGTCAGCACCAGGGTTTTCAGCTTGCCCTGCCGGTACGGCCTGGCCCACTTGACGTGCGGCGACTCGACCGCCATCGACAACTCGATGTCCCGGGGCCCGCCGCCGCCGGACAGGGCGACCCGGTCCTCGAACCGCTCCGTCGCCCGGCCGGTGCGCTCGACCTTTGGCGTGAGCCGCACCGGGACCGTGGAGTCACCGGCCACCAACGGCTTGACGAAGTCCATCACCTCCTGCCCGCCACGCGACAGGGAGCCGGTCAGCAGGAAGGTGCCCGGCCCAGGCGGGCGGACGGTCAACTCGACCGAGGTGACCTCGCCCGGCTTGAGCGCCACCTGGCCCTGGTGGACGGCCACCGGCTGGCCCTCGGGCAGCGGCTTGAGCGTGACCGTAAGCTGCCCGTCCACCGGCACGCCGGTGGTCAGCAGCGCCTTGGCCTTCACCCCCTGCGCGGCCTCGGCCGCGGTACACCTGTCCGGCGCCTCGACCGCCGCGACCACCCCGCCGCCGCTGCCGTTGAGCGCCGGCAGGCCGGCGAACGGGACCAGCACCTGGTCGGTCGAGAGACTGCCGCCGTGTGGCACGTCGGCGGTGCGGAAGGCCCACTCCAGGCTGGTCTGCCGGCCGGACCAGAGGTAGAAGCACATCAGCCGCTGGTAGTCCATCTCGAAGCTCAGCCCGGTGCCGCTCTCGCCGACCGCCCCGGCCCAGCCGCGGGACGGGTTGTACAGCCAGCTCTCGCCGGTGATGGTCGACGGATCGAGTTTCAGGATGCCGTTGTCCAGCGGCAGGTAGTACCGCGTCGGCTCGCCCACCACGCCGACCAGGTTGGCGAACCAGAGCCCGATGGGGAACGACTGCATCAGCTCCTGGCCGACGCTGAAGGTGGTCTTGACCCGCACCAGCGCCTCGCCGTCACGCAGCGACAGCCGCTTCTCGATCACCGTGGCGCGGGTGAAGTTGATCTCGCCGGGCGCGCGCAAGGTCAGCGCCACCTCGCCCGGCGCGCGCTGCACCTGCGGCTCCCAGGCGGCCTGCTGCCACTGCATGTAGAGCTCTTGGTCGAGGTAATTCCAGACCCGGTTGCCGAAGATCTTGCCGACCCGGGGCAGCACCAGCCGCTTGCCGGTGGGCTTGTAGACGAAGTCGGTGCACTCCCCGCCGCGGCCCGGATGGACGACCAGCTTGATGAAGGCGTTCTCCATCACCACCGCCGGCTGCCCGTCCACCGTCTCCTCGACGATGGTCACCGCGCCTCGGGCGCAGGTCACCGCCAGCAACGCCAACCCGATCATCGATCCACGGCTCATGGTCGTCCTCCGTCTATTGCTGCGACACCGGCAGCAGGATTCGGTAAGCCAGTCGGGCCTTGCGGCCCTTGAGCATCGGCAGTCGCCGAGGGGGGTCCAGCGGCCCGACGCCGAGGTTGATGTCCGAGCCCCAGTGCAAGGCGCACTCGGCCGCCTCGCGCCAGACGAAGTGGATCGGCCCGGGCTCGGTCCGGATGGTCACCTGCTGGAATTGCTGGAACCGGATCTGCCGCTGGTCGCCGCCGCGCGGACCCGGGTCGAGAATCCCGGTCTTGAGCAAGTCCGGCCCCGAGACCAGGAACTCCCGGTTCTCGCAGCTTTCCTTCTTGAAGTAGGCCATCAGCGAGAAGCCGCCCCAGCGGATGGACTCCAGCCACTCGCAGTCGTAGACCAACTCGATCTCCCCGGTCGGGGTGAGCTCGACGGTCTGCTTGACGTCGCACAGCGGCGCGCCGTCCTTGACCCGTTTGTTGGCCACCAGGTGGTGGAACTCGAACCGCCTTCGCCCGTCCTGCTCGGAGGCGGTCATCTCGGGCGGCTGGCAGGTCAGCCCGCGATCCCCGACCCCCTCGCCCTGCACGGTCCGCACCCCCGCCCCCTCGGCCGCCTCGAGCGGGACGGGCGACGTGTACAGCGCGATCACCGAGGCAATCTCCTGCCCGCCGACGGTCAACTGGTTGAGGTTGCCGAGAGCGCTGACCCGGACGCTGTACTCGTCGGTGCCCCAGACCCCATTGCGCTCATCGCCCTTGAGCAGCCGGACCTCAAACGCCCGACCCCAGGCCGAGCCGACGCCCAGGGCCAGCGCCAAGAGCACCCAACCTCGTCGCATCGGACCCTCCCCACTTCGACCCCGGATGGTCGCACCCCGCGGCGGCGGGGTCAAGTCACCGCCTCAACTCCGGCGGGGGCGCCTTGAGGGCGTCCTCGGGCAGCAGGATCTCCTCGCTCCCATCCTGCACCAGCCTCGCCTTGAGCCGGGCGGCCGTCGCGCCGGTGGGGGCGATGGTGGCCTTGGTGGCAGCGGTCAGCGTGAGCGGCGCCGGCGCTGGGAGCGATTTGGTCGCGCCGCCCTTGGCGTACAGCAGCGGCGGCCCCGGCGGCAAGTAGCGGAGACGGTCGCCCTCGTTCAGCGTCGCCTTGAAGGTGATGGTCTGGTCGCCGAGGCGGAGCCGCGGGTCGGTGATCTGGGCGGTGTCCAGGGCGCGGAGGACCTTCACCCCGGCGATGCAGCAGCTCACCTTCGACTTGGCCGGGAGGTTGTTGTAGTAGAAGATCAGGTAGTTGACCGCGGTGTAGTCCATCGGCAGCGGCGAGGGCTTGTCGGGCCGGACCAACTGGAGGTACCGCCAGCCGCTGAAGTCGTTGGTGGTGTAGTAGTCGGTGGCGTTCTCGTTCTGGCGGACCTGGAGCTTGAACGCACCGCCGTGGCCGTCGCCCTTGAGCCAGAAGCCCAGCCCCTGGTGCCAGGTCAAGTCGAGCGGCGGGTCGAGCCGCCGGCCGATGGAGGCCCAGCCGCCGGCGGTGGGGAGCGTGCTGGTGGCGGTGAACCGGGCGCACTTGCCGCCGCCCGGAGCGCCGTCTTCCAGGGCGAACTCGGCGGTCACGCCGCCACTGGTCGAGCCGGCCTTGCCGGTGCCGATGACGAAGGTCTCGAACTCGTTCTGCCGGTCGCCGATGTACGGCTTGAGCGAGGCGAAGGTCTCCAGGGTCAGGGCCTCGGCCGACTGGTAGTGCGGCCCCGGCCGCGACAGGCCGCCACAGATCAGATCGAACCCGAGCCGCGCGTCGGGCACGGCGGGCGCCGCGTCCAACTCGACCGCGTCGGCCTCGGGCGACGATTCGGCCCACTCGCCGTAGACCGTGCGCCGCAGGCGGAGCGGGTCGCGCAGGAGGCGGTACTCGCGCTTCGGCTCGCGCAGCTTCTCGCGCACCTCGGCGGTGATCTTGCCGGACAGACGCAGTCGCTCGTAGGCGTTGACCAGATCGAAGATCGCCCCGGCTTCGGGATGCTCGCGCAGTTGCTTGGGATTGGTCTGCAACGACAGCGAGGCGCCCCAGCCGAGGCACTTCTGGAGGATGTAGTCGAAGCTGTCGGCGGTCAGTTCGGGGTCGTACAGGTAGTACCAACCGATGTCCAGCGGCATCAGGTTGTTGTCGTACCAGCCGAAGTGGGCCGAGCGCTCGTCGAGGTAACCCTTCAGATCGCCGTGGCCGTCGGCCGAGGCGGTGCGGGGGATCATGTGCCAGGAGTAGTGGCTGTAGCTGGAGCCCTGGAGGAAGGTGTTCTTGTTCTTCAGGTGCTGGTGGTACTTCGACTGGAGCTTGGCGTTGTAGTACCAGTGGTCGCCCTGCAACCGCTCCGAGCCGTCGAAGTAGAGCATGTCCGCCTCGATGGCGTTGGCCGTGCGGCAGACGTTGCCGATCACCTCGTCGGCCAAGGTGCTGTCCAGGTCGTACAGGAAGTAGCCGTACGACCGCAGCAGGTGGTCGACCTGGTCGCCGGCGGCGTGTGCAGCGGCGACCGTGCCGTTGAACCCGCGCCGGCAGCCGGTGAAGCCGTACGGCGCGGTGGTGTTGATCCCGGCGTACGAGATCATCTCGTCGCCGATCTGGAGGATGGTGCCGCTTCCGGTGTAGCCTCCGTCCTCGGTGGGGAAGCCGGTGGGCGCCGTGGTGGTGGGGACGAAGTCGGCCTTCGCGTCGAGGCCCTCGGCCAGGGTCAAGGAGCGGTCCTTGACCAGCCGCGGATCAGGCTTCGGCGTGGCGTAGGGATCGTTGGGATAGACCGCCGGGGCGAGGAAGTGGAGGCCGACGCGCAGTCCGGCGGCCTTCATCTTGGCCACGCTCCGTTGCAGCGAGGGCAAACCGTCGGGGAAGAAGCGCGGGTTGATCTCGTGGTGGCCGTGGCTGACGTGCCAGCAGCCGCCGCCGATCAGGATCATCCCGAACCCGCCACGCTTGGCCCAGGCGATTACCTCGTCGGTGTCGGCCTCGCCGAAGCCGGTGATGAACAGATAGCTGCGCTTGGCCCACAGCGAGTCGCGGCCCCACTCGCCGGCGAACCGCGGGCTGGGCAGGCCGGCGGCCAGCTCGAACGCGGCCACGGTCTCGGCGAAGCGCGCGGCCGGTCCGGCGATGACGCCGAACCCGGCGGGGGTCAGCCCATGCTGCCGGTGGACGGTGGCCCGCAGGGCCACGCCCTCGCCGCCCCAGAGCGGGCTGTCCCCGTTCTCGAAGCCTTCCAGGAAGATCTCACGGTCGCCTTCCGGCCCGGCCACCACGGCGCGCACGGAGTCGATTCGGCAGGCCACCCGGGTCTTGGCCGGCAGCCCGTTGTAGTAGTAGTGAAGCCCGCGGACGTTGGCCAGGTCGATCTCGTACTGGTGCTCGGTCAGGGTCACCTCGCGCCAGCCGGTGAAGGTGATGGGCAGGTACTGGTCGCGCGCCTGCTTGCCGTCGGAAAGCTGGAACTTGAGCAGCTCGCCCTGCCCGTCGCCGTGGATCCAGGCCTTGATCGCCTTCAGGCCGGTCAGGTCGACGGCGCGGGCGAACGGACCGTAGCGGACCGACCACCCGTCCTTGGTGTCGAGCGTCGACTCGGCCTCGAACAGCGCCGCGCGCTGGCCCTCCTTGACGTCGTCGGCGACCGGCCGGAAGTCGCTGGTCACGCCCGGCTTGTCGCCGCTGGACGTCCGGGCGGCCAGCGGCGCGCCCTGGACATTGATGGTGGTGGCCATGACCGCGGCGTTGAAGGCGCCGTTGGTGGCCCGGTTGATCACCCCCGCCACGGTGGGCAGCTCGCGCACGCGGAGATCGGCCAGGCGCAGCCACTCGACCTCGGCCGGGTCGATCCCGTCCAGCGCGACCACGGTGAAGACCGCGAACCCGTCGCCCGGCGCGACGCGGAGGACCAGTCTGGCGCCGCCCTCGAAGGCGATGGTGACCCGGTCGCCGGCGGCCGTGGCGCTGGCCGGCAGCCGCGTGGCGGTCCTGGTCTCGAGCCGGCAGAACGGCGTGCCGGCCACGGCGTAGTTGGTCCGGGTGGCCTTGTCGGTCAGTTCGGCCAGCCGGCCGCGGTCGTCGAGGCGGAGCACCGCCGCGCCCAGGTCGACGGTCACGCCGTCACCGTTCGCGAGCAGGGCCAGACTCAGCAACAGGTAGGGCATCGGTAGCTCCTCAGTCGACGGTCACGGTGGCGGTGGCCCGGGCACCGGAGGCGACGTCACGGGCGTCGAGCCGCCATGTCCCGGCGCGGTCGTCGAGCGCCAGCGGGACATCCGCCGCGCCGGCGCCGGCGGGACAGGCGACGTTGATCGAGTACTGCCGGTGCGGCGTCTTGGCGTCCGGCGCCGAGACGTCCAGCCGGACCACGTGGTAGCCGGTCTGGCCGGTGGTGTTGACCTTCACCGCCACCTTGACGGCCTGCCCGCGGCGGGCCGTGCGCGGCGCCTGGAGGTCGACGCCGCGGACCTCGTAGGGCAGCAGGCTGTAGACCAGCGGGTGGCCGCGCGACATGGTCGCGGTCCAGTCGTTGATCTGCCCTGCACCGAGTTGCTGACCAGCCCGCAGGTCGTAGACCACGGCGGGCTGTGGCAGCGCGATCCGCACCGGCTGCTCCTTCAGGGTCGGCTGCATGAAGTCCTGCTGGACGGCCAGGTAGCGCAGCGCGCCGTCGGTGAAGCGGGTCTGGACCAGGCCCAGCGGCCGCGCCCCGTCCTGCCTGACGACTTCGGCGAAGGGCGCCACGCCGGCGCCGCGGACCACCGCGTCGAGCAGCTCTTCCAGCGGCCGGGTCGCGGTCACGCGCTGCGCGGTGATGTCGGCCAGCGCCAGGTTCAGCAGCACCGTCCGGCCCTGGCCGACGCGGTTGACCAGCAGCACCGGCGCCTTGGCCACGGTCGCCGCCGGCTGCGCCGCGGCCGGCTTCAGCCCGGGCTCCAGGACGGTCCAGTTGGCTTTCGGACAAGTCACCTGGCGGCTGCCCGTCAGGCCGTCGATGGCCGCGGTCAGCTCGGCCTCCTCGGCCGCCGCCGGCCGGCTCAGCGCCGCCAGGCCGGCCTCCGCCTGGACGCCCAGCAGGCCGTCGAGGGCACGGGTGCCGCGCAGCTCGCCGTCGCCGGTGAGCAGCCCCGCCAAACCGTTGACCACCAACGTTCCGCCGGCCTCGACGTACTTGGTGAGGGCGGCCACGTCCTGGTCTGACAGGCGGTGAGCCAGGGACAGGAAGAGCACCTTCTCCCGCTCGGGCGAGAGGTCGCCGGCGGCGAGTTGGTCGGTGGACAGGTGGTGGTACTGGTAGCCGAGGCCCTGCAACCCGCGCAGGAGCGCCTCGTGCTCGCGGGTGTAGGCATGTCCGGCGGCGGCCGCCTGGTCCGACAGCTTGGCCCGCAGCGCGGCGGCGAACAGATCGCGCTGGCTGTACAGCACACCCACCTTGCTGCGGTCGCGCTGGGCGTGGAGCAGCAGCTTGCCCGGCCCGCCGGTGGTCTCGCGGACGGATTCGAAGAACCACTTGCCGAACAGGCTCTGCGACCCGTCGGGGTTGAACGGGATGTAGTCGCAGCCCCACGAGGTCCACCACCAGACGGTGTTCTCGCCGTTCAGCAGACAGTCCCAGGGGAAGGCGTGCCAGCCGGCCTCGTTGTCGGCGTTGTGGTTGCCCCACTCGCCGCTCAGCGCGCCCGGCTTGCGGAACGAGCGGATGATCTCGCCTTGCAGCCACTGGACCGTATAGCACTGGTTGAGATCCAGGTTGCGGGTCAGCTTGACGAAGTCGTACCCGGCCTGCCAGTGGTAGTTGAGGAACCCGTCCCAGCCCACCTTGGCCCCCGGCGCCTGCTCGCGAATGACCCGCGCGCACTGGTCGTGCAGTTGGGCGAAGGCGGTGTCGAGGAACTCGCGCAGGTCGAACCAGGCGGCGAAGCTCTCGGTCTGTTGCACGGCCTCTTCGAGCCACATCGGCTCGACCGCGTCGAAGCCCGGCAGCTTGGTGTGCCAGACCCGGTTGAGGGTCGCCAGGTCGCGGTACTTGGTCCTTAGCCAGTCGCGGAAGGCGGCGATGGTCTCCGGCTCGCCGCCGCACTCGAAACCGGACCGGTTGAGGTAGTTCTCGTCGCCCAGGGTGAACGCCGCCGGGGCATAGGGCGCCGCCTGCCGGGCCGTGGCGGCCAGCGACTCGCTGGTCCGCGCCCACCAGTTCGGGTCATGGAGCCCCGGCCGCCGGCGATGGTCCTGCCCGGCTTCACCGAAGATCCGGGTGACATAGGGGATCAGCCGCAGCTCGGAGCGCATGGCCAGGGCGTACTCGCGCGCGGCGCGGGCGTCGTCGTGGCCGCCCAGGTGGGAGAGATCCTGAAGATCGGCGCCCCACTCGTAGCAGTCGCGAGTGGTCTTGAGCAGGATCGGCTCGCCGCCCAGGTAGGTCCAGACGAGGGCCCGGAAGTCGTCGTACGGGTAGGGCAGCGGGACGGTGAAGCGCAGCCGGGCGAGGGCCAGCTCCCGGCCCCCGGCCACCAGCGCGGCGTCGAGCCGGTGGCAGACGTTGACCGGGCGAGGGATGACGAACGACGCGGTGACCGGCCCGCCGCCCGCCGGGACCGGGGTGACCGCGGACCCGAGCAGCCGCTCGGCCGAATCGCGGACCGACCACCGAACCTGTGCGCCGGTCAGCGCGCCGGCCGGCGTGACCGTCGCCGAGGCGGTCAGTGGCCCGCCCTCGGTGAGCGTCACCGCCGGCGGCGCCAGCTCGTGAACCTGGTTCGCCGGGGCGAGCTTCAGGTCACCGATGATCGGCGCCGGGCCGGGCTCGACAACGGCGGTGGCAAAGCCGAGGGTCTCGCCCCGCGAGTCGGTCAGGACGGCGTCCAGCCAGCCGGTCCGGCCGCCGGGCACCGGCGGCAGCGGCAACGTGCCGGCGGCGGTCCAGGCCGGGTCGCCCTGGTAGATGGAGCGGTCGAGATCGTCCTGCAGCCGGAGCCGGAGCCTGGCCCCGGCCGGCGGCGCCGGGTCGGCACTCAACCGCGCCGCGCCGTCACGGCTGGCGATCGCCAGCCGCACCGGCAGGTGCCGGCCCGCGGCGGCCAGGGCGGCCCGGGCGGCCACCGCGTAAGCTCGGTCGGCGGCGCCCCAGACGCCCTCGGAGACCGTGTTGCGCGGGACCACCGTGCTGTACGTGCCCAGCCCGGCTTGGAGCTGCACCACCCGCCCGCGGCCGTAACGATAGACGCCGACCGGCGGCGCGGTGACGCCCTCGGCCGGCTCGTAGCCCGGCACGCGCTGCCACTCGAGGCCGTCCAGCAGGTGCGCCGCCGAGTCCGCGTCGGGCGTGGCGAACAGCTCCTTGGGCCATTGACCGGCCCGCCGCGCGTTGCCGATGAGGAGCAAGCCCTTGCCCTCGCGCACCTGGCGCAGCAGCTCCTGGACGACCAGGCCCGGAAAGGCGGTGGGCGGCATGCCGGAGACCACGATCAGCTCGTTATCCGGCTGCTGCAGCAGCGCCATGGCGCGGTTGGCCAGCGGCCCGGTGCCGATGCTCCCGACGCCGGTCTCCCGAGCGTAGGGGAACGCCTGTGAGTTGGCCAGGGCGGTGGTCGTGTCGGCGTACAGATGCTGCACTTGGAGGTCCAGCCGCCGGGCCAGCTCCATGGTCTCCCAGGCGGTGTACCGCGCGCAGAACAGCACCGTGCGAATCGGCCCGCCGGCCAGCTTGGCCGCCCAGGGCACGGCCACCGGCGCCGGGTCGGGCCGCCACAGCTCCGCCGGCCGGTCGAGCATCTTGGCCACGCGCTGCGCCAACAGCCGGCTGCGCGATTCGGGGAACTGCCACGGCGGCGCCGGAGAGTCGGGCTCGGCCGCGGCGCGCCCGACCCACTCCGCCTCGCGCTCGCCGACCTCGCGGAAGTAGGTCCGGGTGGCCTCGTAGTCCGGCACCGGCGGGAACGAGTACAGCGCCAGGCCGAACGACCGGGCCTCGGGCTTGAGGGTGCAGGTGGTCACGATGCCGTAGTCGCCGACCGGAACGGAGATGGACTGGAAGCTGTCCGGCGTGCCGACCAGCAGCCCGGCCGAGCCGTCTCCCGGCCGGCCAGGGGTGGTGTCTTCGTAGAGCACCCAGCGCTCCGCCGCCAGTTCCAGCTCGACCCGCTCGCCGACCGGCGCGGTGCGCTTGGCGGTGGTCACCGCCCGATGGCGCGGCTGGGCGAAGCCGGTGGGGTAACAGTTGAGCACCAGCTTGCTGGTCTTGACCGGGACCTTGGGCCGGTAATCGGCCAGCATCAGCAGCTTGTCGGAGTGCTCGGCCAGGGCGAAGGTGATCCGCGCGGTGACCTGCGGCGTGTCCCAGGTGTAGCGCACCGCGGCGTCGGCGCCGCTGGGCCGGATGAGGCTGATGGTCGCCGGCCGGTTGTAGAGACTCTCGCCGTCGAAGTACCAGTTGAAGAAGCCCTGGAAATACCAGTTGGCCATCGACGGGTCGGACATGCCCAAGGTAATGTACTTGATCTGCCACGCCCACCAGTGCGAGCGGATCTCGTCGGGCTTGTCCGGGATGGGCATGATGTCGTAGTCGAGGGTGTAGCTGGCCAGCTCGTTGGCCAGCACCACCGACCGGACGAGGCGCTCGCCGTCGGGCCGCTGTTCGCGCTCGGCCGGCTTCTCGGTCACGGTCACCAAGGCCGGCGCCGGAACGACCATCAGCCCCGCCGCCACCACCGCCGCCCACCGTCCGCCAACCATGGCTTCACCTCCGCGCGCCGCCGCTCGCCTTTACCTTTCGAGGCGGCCACCCCGAATCTTCCCCGCGGCGCGGATCGGTCCCGAGGCCCGCCCGGAATCGCCGTCCGCGCGCGAGCGCGGCGATCCAGGCCCGGGGCGGTTGACAGAGCGGGGCTGGCGCCGGATAATGACCGCAGCAATCAGCGCCGTCGTGCACTAGGGGCGCCGCAAGGCTGAGATCCCGGTTACCGGGAGTCCCTTAGAACCTGATCCAGGTAATGCTGGCGTAGGGAAGTGGCACCGAGGCACCCCATCCGGAGTGACTCCCCCGCTTCTTCTCACCACCGACGGCGCTCCACGGTGAGGAGAGTACCATGCGACGCGAGACACGATCGGCGTTCACGCTGATCGAGCTGCTGGTGGTGATCGCGATCATCGCCATCCTGGCGGCAATTCTGTTCCCGGTGTTCGCCAAGGCGCGTGAGAAGGCGCGCGTGGCGCGCTGCACCTCGAACGCCCACCAGATCGGCCTGGCCGTCAAGATGTATGTCCAGGACTACGACGAGACCATGCCGATCTACTACCAGTACCAGTACAACCCGGCGCCCTGGACCGCCGGCCACAAGGGCGTCGAGCTGCTGCTCGAGCCGTACGTCAAGAACCATCAGGTCTGGCAGTGCCCCAGCGACAGCGGCAGCGAGTACCAGGAGAGCGAAGTGCCCGGGGCCAACAACTACCAGGACGCCTACGGCATGAGCTACCAGCTCAGCGCCTACTGCTTCAGCCTGATCAACGGCGAATCACGGCAGAACCAGGCTGGCGCCGGCACGCCGCGGATCTACGTCGGCGCGACCGACCTGGCCAGTGAGGCCGAGTTCGTCTATCCGGCCGAGACGCGGCTCATGCGCGACGTGATGATGCCCTGGTTCGAGGCCTCGTTCGGACCCTACTACCGGACCTGGCACGGCACCGGCGGGACCTGCATCTTCGCCGACGGCCACTCCAAGTTCATCGTCTCGCAAGGCAACTACGAGACGCAGTACACCACTCCCGACGGCCAGCGCGGCTCGGACTTCACCTTCGAGGTGAGCCCGGCCTATTAGGAGCAACGGCATGGCGACTCTGGCGGCAGCGCGACCGCTGCCGATGACGACTGGTTGGACCCGCCGCGACTGGCTGGTGGCCGGCGGCACCGGCGCCCTGTTCGGCTGGGTGCTGATCGGCTGGGGCTTCCTCTCCCAGTACTTCCTGGTCACCCTCAACAGCGGCTTCACCGTCTTGGGCTGGACCTACTTCGGCTGGTTCCTGCCCGGGCTGGTGGGCATGGCGGTGATCCGCAAGCCGGGCGCCTGCCTGGTGGTCGAGACCCTGGCCGGGGTGTTCGAGGCGGTGTTCATCCTGACGCTGCTCAACGGCCTGACGCCGGTCACCACCTGCTCGTTCGCCGGCGCCGCGCTGTACGCGGTGAGCGGCTTGGTGCAAGGGCTGGGCGGCGAGCTGGGGTTCATCGCCCGGCGCTACCGGCTCGGCCCGGCCACCTTCGCCCTGGCCGGCGCGCTGGCGTGGTGGTTCGGCTGGGTCAAGGGAGTCTACCAAACCGGGTGCTACTCGTGGAGCGAGCCCGGGATCCTGTTCACCGCCACCGCCAGCACGGTGCTGGTCGGGCTGCTGCTCGGCGCGCTGACGCGGCGCGGCGCGCCGGCCGGCGCGTGAGACCGGGAAAGGAACGACGGCATGTGCGGATTGTTCGTCCAGCCGGAGGATCGCTGGACCCGGCGCGACTGGACCATCGTCCTGGTCAGCGCCCTGGTCTTCGGCACCATCTACATGCTCTGGGATGATCTCTACCAGCAGATCCTGGTCGGCTGGCACCTCAACCTGGCGACCACCAGCCTGATCAATGGGATGTGGTTCATGGGTGGGTTGGTGCCCATGGCGCTGACCCGCAAGCCGGGCACCTGTCTGGTCGGTGAGACGCTCGCGGCGCTGTGGGAGGTGACCCTGGTCTACCTCATCCGCGCCGGGCACTACCCCATCGAGTACGCCGGGGAGACCTACACCAGCTTCCTGTTCGGCTCCTTGGCCCAGCCCGAGGCGATCCGCGAGTACACGGTGTTCAACGTGGTCTTCTTCGTCGGCATCCTCGAGGGCCTCGGCCCGGAGATGATCTTCGCCCTGAAGCGCTACCGCGACTTCCGGCTGCCGACCTGGCTGCTGGCCGGCGCGGCCGGCGCGGTGCTGGAGTGGATGACCGGCATCTGGGTCACGCACTACTACGTGATCGAGCCGCCGGCCATCTTCTGGAGCATCCTGGTGACCAGCATCCTGGGCATCGGGGTGATCGCCGGCTCCATCAGTTGGGCCATCTCCCGCCGCGCTCACGGCGGCCGGGAAACCGAACCGGCGGGTCCACAGATTGACCCGGATAGGCACGGATAGCGCAACATCAGGCGGGGCCGTCGCCCGACCCGTGCGTATCCGTGGCTCAGCCGATGGTGGCCGTCAGGGCGACTCGGCTGGCCGGCTCGACAGGTTCCAGGAGGCCGAGGTGGTAGACGCCGTTGCGGTTGACCCCGCGGGCCTGGCAGCGCTCGTAGTCGCTGGGCAGGCGGTAGCAGCGCAGGGCTGGTGAGACGCCGCGGACGCGGTAGACGTGCGTCCCGTCGCGGACCTCGAACCCGTCGGGCAGGTCGACGATGGTGGCCAGCCGCGCGCCGTCGCTGAGGAACAGCGGCACCGCCAGGGCGACCGTGCCGCGGCCGGTCAGGTCCACCTCGCCGATCAGCTCCAGCCCCTCGGCCGTCAGCGCCGCCTCGATGGTCACCAGCCGGGCGTCCGGGAGGGACCCGGTCCAGACCACCCGCACCGCCACCCGTGTCACCGACTGCTCCAGGACCTCGACCGCGCAGTCGGCGATCTCGTCGCTGACCTCGGCCAGCGAGCTCCACTCGGTCGACCCGCGCAGCTTCCAGACCGGCCCGATCCCGGCGTACAGCCCGCTCCGGGAGACCGCGTTGAGCCATGAGGGCCGGCCGCACAGCGGCATCGACAGACCCAACTCGGGCGAGCACCCGGCGCGGACGTAACGGCCCAGACCGGTGGCGTCGTAGTGCAGGTCGGCCCGGGTGTCGATTTCGACCTGGTGGCCGCCGCAACTGGCGAACACCTTGTGGAAGGCGTCCTTGAGCACCAGCACCCCGCCGCCGACCTCGGCCGGGGTGGGCGCCTCGTCGATCCCGTCGTCGGCCAGGTAGTGCGCCATGCCGAACAGGCTGGCCGCCAGCAGGGCGTAGACGCTGTACTGCCCATACGGATCGCAGCCGTGGTTGGTGACCGGGTCGAAGCCGTTCTTGAGCTGCCGGAACGGGGTCATGGCGAGCCACCGCTCGGTCGCGGCGGCGGCCTGCCGAGCCAGCCGTTTGAACGCCCCGGCCACCGCCGGATTGGACTGGGCGTGACGGCGCGCTTCCCACTCGGCCACGCAGGCGATCATCCCCTCCATGTGGTGGAACTGGTTGGAGCGGCCGCCGTAGGGCGCCAGGCCGTCGGGCGAGGTATACAGCAGCGTGGTCAGCCCGCCCCGCCGGAGCAGCTCGTCGACAGCGCCGAGCCACCGTCCGCGGTAGCCCGAGGCCAGGAGCATGGTCAGGTTCTGGCGGACGGACAGATCGTAGGTCAGAGGGTCGTTCGGGTCGCGGTACATGCCCAGATCGGTGACGTAGCCGAACTGGCGTGGCAGGTAGTCGTCGATGAACGCCAACGCGGCGCCGGCCTCGACCAGGCCGTGTCGGATCCGCCACCCCTCGCCGCTCAGCGCGTAGATGTTGAAGTTGTGGATCTCGCTGCGATCGGGCAGGAGCAGGTCGGTGTAGATCTTCTCCGGCGAGCACTCGGCCAGTTGCCACCGCCAGCGGACGGCGACCCGCTCGCCGACCAGCGGCGCGAGCATGGCGAAGGCGAAGCCCAGCTCCTTGGTGTAGAAGTCGCCCCCGACGGTCACCGGCGCCGGGCGGCGATGCTCGCGCAGGTCCGCGACGCACCAGTCGAAGGCCTTGATGGCGGCGGGCAGCAGCTCGCGGCGGCGCCCGGCGCCGAGCAAACCGGCCACCGCGCCGACGAAGCGGGCGGTACAGGTGGCCGGGTGCCGGCCCTCGTAGGGATCGATCAGGCAGCCGTGCTCGTCCAGCCAGGCGGCCGCCGGGCCGACCACCAACTCGGCCAGATCGAGGTAATGGTCACGGTCGTAGCCGGTCGGCCGCCAGTCCGGACCGGGCTGCGCCAGGAGCCGCTCAACCTCACCTTCCAGTTGGTACGGTCCCCACGGCAAGGTGGCGACGTGATCTTCGCTCATGGCTTTCCCCTACCCGGCCGGGCGGTACAGAACCGCGGCGGTGTCCAGCAACTTGCACTCCGGGGACCACCGGGTCAGCTTGCGCGCCAGGACGGTGGTCCCGTCGGTGTCCAGCAGATCCACCGGCGCCGCGAACTCCACCGCCAGTGGCCCGGGCCTGACCCGGTGCGCCACCGCCACGCCGGAGCCGACGTAGATCACCTGCTCCGGCGTGCCCAGCGTCCGGATGCCGGCCTCCACCGCCAGGTTGTGCAGCAGGCGCGGGGTCAGCGCCACGGCCGCCAGGGCGATGGTCCCGCGCTCGGTGCGGGCCAGGCCGTGGGACGGCTGCCGGTCGTCGGCGAACCGACCCAGGACGACCATGCCCGGTGCGGTGGGCACCAGCGCCTCCGCCACCAGCGGGCCGTCGCCGAGGTAGGCCGGGTCGAGCTCCCGGGCGACCGGATCATCACTCTTCTCGGCCACACAGGCCGCCTTGGCGCCGGCCGGCCGCAGGTCGCAGCTCAGCCCGGTCAGCTCCCGGAACAGCTCGGGCGACGAGGCGAACTCGGTCGAGCCCAGGCCCGGCGCGCCCTGGAACAGGGTCACCCGACCCGGCCTGAGGCAGATCCGCCGGATGGCCTCCACCTGCGCCCGGTCGAGGCAGTAGGAGGTCAGAAAGACGTACATCCGGTAGTCCGGCAGGGCCGGGTTGCGGAGGTCGTCGAGCAGGTACAGGTCGTACGGCACGCCGGACAGGTTGAGCGGCTCGCGCGTCTGCTTGGTGGCCTGGTTGAGCAGATGGAAGCGGTCGGTGCTGATCCGCCAGCCGGCCTGCTCATCGACGAACACCGCCATGCCGGCGGTGGCCGACGGCGCCTCGGGCCGGTGCGCCCAGGCCAGGATCCGCTCGGACTCGGCGATCACCGGCCAGAGCCGCGGATCGTCGTACCAGCCGCCGCTCATGTCGTAATACCACAGCCCCATGCCCCGGCTGGCGGCGGCCCCGACATCGCGCCGGGCCTGGGCCCGGAAGCCTTCCGCCGTCATCGGCGCGCCGAGCATCTCGGGGCCGTACATCCCGGCCATGTACGAGCGGTAGGTGCGGTAATCCAGCTCGCCGATCAGCACCGTGCCGCGCACCTTGTGCGCCGCCCAGCAGGCGTTCACGCCGCCGGTCCCGCCCAAGGCGCGCCACTCGCCGTAGTCGTGGACGCTGGCCGCCGCGTCGAGCTTGTCCGGGCCGGACATCAGGTCCGCCAGCGCGTACCGGTTGCCGCCCTGATCGTGCGCCGCGTCCGACCAGTAGGTGATGGCGAAGGCCGGCCGGCCGAGAGATTCCTTCAACGCCCGGGCGAACCGCTGGATCGCCGACACCGGGGCCAGGCCGTCGTAGCGGTTCGAATCGGCCGCCCGGCGGTCGGCGCCCGACTTGCCCAGAAACGCCGCCGCCACCTTGCGGCTGGCCTCCGGCGCCAGGGTCGCCGTAGCGAAGGTCACCGCCGGATCGGCCCACGCCGCGCGCAGCTTGTCGACCGTGCCGTAGTGCTGCTTGAGCCACAGCCGAAAGCCCATCTGGTTGCCCGGCGAGTGGTCCAGCTCCTGGTTCAGGCTGCCGGGAAAGAACTGCCCGTCGTTGTTGCCGCCGACCATGAACCCGACCACCAGCTTGCCGACCTCGCTGGCTTTCAGGTACTCGCCGAGCCGGCGCAGCGCCTGCTCCATGTCCGCCTGGTACAGCGGCGAGCCGTAGGACGCCAGGTAGATGTCCTTGTCGCCGGTCAGGTCGCCGGTCCGGCTGGGGTGCATGCCGTCGCCGCAGACCCAGCGCTGGCCGCTCTCCGCGGTCCAGACATGGTCGAGGTGCGCCTGGGTCCACGGTCGGGGCGCGTCGCAGCGGACCAGGAGGATCACCCGCACCTCGGGATCGGCGCCGACCGCGCGCAGCAGGTAGCCTTCGAGCGGCGAGAAGTCGAAGCCGTTGGGGTACTTCCAGACGTTCTGCGCCAGGTCCGGGTACGGCCCCATCTGCACCGCCACCGTCTGCAGGTGCAACCCGGCCCGACCGAAGCCGGCGTAGCGGGAGCGGTCCGGCGACCAGAACGCGCCCTGGTGGATGAAGGCCGAGCGGTACCCCTGCCCGACAGCGAACATCGGCCGGCCGGCGACCGTCTCGACTCGCCCCGGCTCCGCCACCCGCCTGGCCAGATTGGCCCGGGCCCGCGCCTCGTCGTAGACAGGCTCCAGTGAGTTGGCCTGGCCCTTGTTGAGGATCTCCGGCGGGTTGGCGATCAGCTCGACATCGTCCAGATAGACCACCGCCGGATTGCCGGTGAGCACGAACTGGATCAGGGTCGAGGTCGCGCCGGGCTTGGCGGTCCAGCGGACGGTGTGCCGCTGCCAGGACTCGCCGGGCAGCATCACCGCGCGCCACAGGTAACGCGGCGAGTAGTTGACCGGATAGATGGGCTGGTCGTCGGCGCCGTACTCGATGTTGGCGAAGTAGGCCTTGGTGCCGTACGAAAAGGACTCGAACCGGAGGTGGACGGCCAGCTCGTAGCTGGTGCCGGGTACCTGCGCGAAGCGCGCGGTGAGGGCCAGGAAGCCGAGCCCGTTGAACTTCTCCAGCCGCAGGCAGCGGCCGGTGCGGCCCTGGTCGGCGACCAGCAGACTGCCCTCGGCGCCGACGTGCTGGCCCAGCTTCCAGGCCGGCGCCTCACCCTCGAACGAGGGATCGGCGAACGGCGCCGGCTCCTGGGCCACGGCGGCCGGGACGAGCAGCAGGGTCAGCAAGAGCGGCGGGCAGCGCATGGCGGATCCCCACGGCCGAACGGATGAACCATTGGCCGCCGCCGCTCCTCCTCCTGCGTGAGTCGGGCCGGTTGATCCGAGCGGTCCGAGATGCTATGATGTCCCTCGCGGTTCAAACCCATCGCGCAAGGGGCGTACCATGAAACGTCGTGCCTTCACCCTGATCGAGTTGTTGGTGGTCATCGCGATCATCGCGATCCTGGCCGCCATCCTGTTCCCGGTCTTCGCCAAGGCCCGTGAGAAAGCGAGGCAGTCGAGCTGCGCCTCAAACTGCAAGCAGCTCGGCTTGGCGGCGATCCAGTACTCGCAAGACTACGACGAGACGTTCACCAAGAGCGTCCCGATGTCGGGGTTGGCGGGCATCTACTCGTGGCACTCGGTGGTCGCGCCGTACGCCAAGAACGGCCAGATCTTCCGCTGCCCGTCGAACCAGGCCAACCCATCGGCCGACACCGCCAACGTGCCCAGCCTCGACATCCAGCGGCAACAGGTCGCATACGGCTGGAACATCGGCACCAGCCCGGGTGACAGCCAGGCCTACGACAACGGGATGGGCTACACCCACGGCAGCGGCGAGCCGGGCCCGCGCTCGCACGCCGACATCCCGCTTCCGGCGCAGACCATCCTGATCGGCGATCTGTCGGTCTACTCGAACTGGCGACACGTGCTGTGGGCCTCGCGTTCCTACATCCCGACGCTCCACAACAATGGCGGCAACCACGTCTTCGTCGACGGGCACACCAAGTGGGTCGGCCAGATGGATCTGTGGGGCCACCACGACTGGTTCACCGTGGCCGAGGACTGAGCCGGAGCGGCAAGCGGCTTCCTTCCTGAAGGCCGAGACGTCTGGGTGATCGCTCCCGCGGGGTGCCCGATCCGCGCGGCGGGTGTCTCTTGCTTTGGCCCTCGCGGATGTCGTACAATCCGGACCGGGAGGTACCATCACATGAAACGACGCGCCGCATTCACCCTGATCGAGTTGCTGGTGGTGATCGCCATCATCGCCATCCTGGCGGCGATTCTGTTCCCCGTGTTCGCCAAGGCCCGCGAGAAGGCTCGCCAGTCGAGCTGTCAGAGCAACCTCAAGCAGATTGGGCTGAGCATCACCCAGTACCTGCAGGACTACGACGAGATGTTCCCGGTCTACAACACCGCGAACCTGGGCGTTCTGGTGGTGGCTCAGCCGTACGTCAAGAATGACCAGGTCTATGTCTGCCCGTCGAGCAACCAAACCACCTACGGGGTGAACTACACCGGGGTGTTCAACAGCAGCGGGACGCTGTCCCTGTCCAAGGTGGCGGCCGCGTCGCAGTGCATCACGGTGATCGACGTCGGCAAGGCGCGCGCCTTGAACAACGATCCCTGGACGCGCTTCCCGCCGCTGACCGGCAACAACGCGACGCTGGGGCATTGGGCCGACGACTGGGCCTGGCCGGACGGCGCGACCGTGCCGACCAGCGGCACGCTGTACACGGACACCGCCAACCCACGCCACAACGAAGGCGCCAACGCGGCCTTCATCGACGGCCACGTCAAGTGGTACGCCATCAGCAAGGTGACCACCGAGCAGGCCGATTTCGGCACCGTGCTGTGGCTGCCGTACTGAGCTGAGGCCGGGCGCGGACGGGTCCGGTTGACACGCCCGCGGCCCACGCCTAGACTCACCGGGCTGGTGGGAGGCGCGGGCCATGGGCGTGGTCGAGACGAGACCGAGCGACGAGCCCGGCAAGGGCCGCTGTCTGGGCGGTTGCTGCGGCTGCCTGTTGGTGCTCCTCGTGGCCGCTTTCTTCGGCGGACTGTCCCTGGTCCGCACGGCCATTCAAGCTCAGATTGTGGCCAGCTTGAACAAGGACCTGGCGGCGGCCGAGCGGTGGGATGTCGACTGCCGCCTGTTCGCCCCGCTCCAATGGCTGGCCGGGCAGCCGGCCGATCTCAAGATCACCGGCCGCAACGCCCGGTTCAAGGAGTTCATCACCGCGCGCGAGGTGGACATCAACGTGCGCGACCTGACCGTCGATCGTCAGGCCGGACAGGTCAAGAGCATCAGTGAAGCGACCTTCGGCATCGGCTTCACCGGCGAGGAGCTGTCGGCCGCGCTGGCGCGGCAGGCGGCCGGCATGCCGGCTGCCGACACGCTGAAGGTGAGCATCGCGAACGGGAAGATCGAGATCGCGGTCAAGGTGCCGGTGGGGCCGACCCGACTGGACGCCAAGGCCGTCGCCTCGCCGAAGGTCCTTCCGCCGGACAAGTTCAAGCTGCAGGTCGAGGATCTCCAACTCGGCGCGATTCCCGGCTTCGGCGGCCAGGGCAAGGCGGCGGCCATCGCGGCGCTGAGCCGGCTTCTGACGGTGGACATCGGCTCGGATCTGAAGGGCGTCACACTCACCTCGGCGGTGGTCGAGAACGATCTGCTCAAGGTCCGCGGGAGCATCGATCCCCAGGTTCTGAGGCCGTCTCCGTGACCCGCGACCACGCCGCCGAGCTGCTCGAGGCCATGGCCCGGCGCCGCGTCCTGGTGGTCGGCGACGCCATGCTGGATGAGTACATCTGGGGC
>JAANMW010000299.1_pt1 | contig 57229 bp, 46 predicted proteins | sample 7279671 | NCBI WGS metagenome assembly JAANMW01 (sample SAMN14094541, study PRJNA606508) | bioreactor metagenome | isolation source: A lab-scale SPAN reactor treating ammonium-rich wastewater day 247 | place: Ireland: Galway | collected 2017-09-19 | reverse complement strand
CTCGACGCGCTTGGCGTGGCGAACAACACGCTGATCTTTTTCCTTGGCGACAATGGCAGCGACGCACCGCTCGGCCACGAGCACGAGGTGGCTTGTGCCGCCCCGTTGCGCGGGAAGAAAGGCGCGCATTACGAAGGCGGCATGCGCGTGCCCTTCATCGCCGCGTGGGCCAGAGCCGATACCAGCAACGTGCATCAGAAACGCCTGCCCATTCCCGCCGGGGCGATTCAGCTACAGCAGGCGGCGGTGCCGGATTTGTTTCCAACGATTCTTGCTCTCGCCGGCGCCAAATCGCCGCGCGATCACGTCGTGGATGGCGCGCGACTGGAACGGTTGCTGACCGGCAGGCGCGATTCCCGTCGCGCCGAGAGCTTTCTCATGCACTATCCGCACGCGCCGCATCGGAGCGATTACTTCACCAGCTATCGCGAGGGCGAATGGAAAGTCATCTATCACTATATCCCCTCGGAGGTTTCTGAAGGTTCGCACTATCAACTCTTCCACCTGGCGCAAGATCCGTTTGAATCGCGGAATCTTGCGACATCGCATCCGGGGGAATTGCGCCGCATGATGAAACGCCTGATTGCCAGTCTGGCGAAACATCGCGCGCTGTACCCCGTGGCGGAAGACCGTATCACACCGCTCAAACCCAAACTGCCGTGAGTTTTTACCGCGTCGTGGATCAACGGGTTCGGGAAACACTTATTACATTCACCGCGATGAAACACCTCATTCTCCTCTCGTCATTGCTCCTGATACATTCCGACCTGACGGGCAAGCCGAACTTCCTGCTCATCTTCACCGACGATCACGGCTACGGCGATGTCTCGACTTATGGCGCGTCCGACGTCCGCACGCCGAACATTGATCGGCTGGCGACGGAGGGAATGTTGTTCACAACCATGCGCGCGAATTGCACGGTCTGTTCGCCGTCGCGCGCGGCGTTGTTGACCGGGCGTTACGCGGATCGAGTTGGCGTGCCCGGAGTCATTCGCACGCACGCAGACAACTCGTGGGGTTATTTCGATCCGAAAGTGCCGACGCTGGCGGATGAATTGAAGCGCGCCGGTTATCACACCGCCATCGTGGGCAAATGGCATCTGGGCCTCGAATCACCCAACACCCCCAACGAGCGCGGCTTCGATTTCTTCCACGGTTTTCTGGGCGACATGATGGACAGTTACACGAACCATCTGCGTCACGGCCTCAATTACCTCCGCCGCAACACCGAGGTCATCGAAGCGCAAGGCCACGCCACGGATTTGTTTTCCGACTGGGCCGGCGCCTATCTGCGGGAACGCGCGCAGCGAAAGGACCAGCCGTTCTTCCTCTACCTCGCCTACAACGCGCCGCATTTTCCCATCGAGCCGCCCGCCGACTGGCTCGACCGCGTGAGGGGACGCGCGCCGCACCTCGACGAGAAGCGCGCGAGGAACGTCGCCTTCGTCGAGCATCTGGATGACCGCATCGGGCGGGTATTGGCGGTGTTGAAGGAAACCGGGCTGGAACGCAACACGCTGGTCGTGTTCACCGCCGACAACGGCGGTTCGCTGCCGCACGGGCAGAACAACGATCCCTGGCGCGATGGCAAGCAAAGCCATTATGACGGCGGCCTGCGCGTTCCTTTCGCGGCTCGGTGGCCCGCGCACATCAAACCCGGCTCGCGCAGTGACTACGCCGGACTGGTGTTCGATTTGTTCCCCACGTTCCTCGAACTGGCCGGTCGCCCGCGGGCCCCCGACCTTGACGCGGTGAGTCTCGTGCCTGTGCTCACCGGCGGCGCGCTCACCACGCCGCGCGACTTGTATTTCGTCCGGCGCGAAGGAGGCAACTACGCCGGCAAGAGTTACGAGGCCATCATTCGTGGGGAGTGGAAGCTGCTCCAAAACGATCCGTTCCGTCCGTTGGAACTTTACAATTTGAAAGACGATCCGCGGGAAGAGAACAACCTCGCCGCTGCAAACAGGCAGAAATTTAATGAACTCTTACCGGTCTTGCGCGCGCACATTCAACGAGGCGGGGCAGCGTCGTGGCAAAAGCCCGCGACCCAATCACCTTGAATCTGCTGCTCGCTGCCTCCTCGATGGGGCTGGCCATCATGGCGGCTTGCGTTGCGAGTTGGGTGGCGAGCCGAAACACCCGCAGTGTGGACAGAGCCGCGCACCGAGTTCATGCGCCGGGCGCACTGTTGCGACGGTAAATTCAACTCGACTTTTTCCAATACGGACGCTGTTCTCTCACCCAAAACCTCACTCACCCATGAAAGCGCAAGTTTCACCACTCTTGTTGACAGGCCTTCTGGCAAGCGGATTCACCCTCGCCGACCAGGCGGGTCGCCTTTATCCCGAAAACGAGCTTCATGCCCGGCCCGCCGTGCGCGTCACCGTGGGTCTGCGCGATGCGGACATCGTGGGGAACGACAACCGCGCGTTGCAGGCGGCGGTGGATTACGTCGGCAATCTGGGCGGTGGCGTGGTGGAGATCGGCCCGGGCGAGTATCTGATGCGCGACTCGCTCCATCTGCGCAGCCGCGTCACGGTGCGCGGCGCGGGTGAACGAACGGTATTGAAGAAGGATCGAGAACATCGTTCTGCACTGGCGGCAGATGGCGATTTCGGCGAGGCGGCCATCACGGTGACCGATACGAATGGATTCGCCGTTGGCCGCGGCGTTTATGTGGCCTCGAAATCCCAGCGTAATTTCCACGGTGTCTGCGCCACCATTCTCAACGCCCGGAGCAATTACTTCACCCTCACCCGCCCGATGAACGCGGATATCATGGTGGCCGACGGGGGATTTGCCGCGACGGTGTTCCCGGTCATCAGCGGCTACAATATTCAGGACGCGCGCGTGGAAAACCTGACCGTGGAAGGCAACCGCGCCGAGAATCCGACCCAGGTGGACGGCTGTCGCACGGCCGGCATTTTCCTTTATCGCGGGGATCATTGCGTCATCGCCAACTGTGTTGTGCGCGACTACAACGGCGATGGGATCAGCTTCCAACAATCGAACGACGTGAAGGTGGAGAGTTGCGTCGTCGAGCGTTGCGCGGGTTTCGGGCTGCATCCCGGCAGCGGTTCGCAACGGCCCTCGGTGAAAAACTGCCGCGCCGTGGGGAACGACAGCGACGGTTTCTTCTTTTGCTGGCGCGTGCGCGGCGGCGTCGCGGAAGGCAACTGGCTGGAGAACAACGGCGGCTACGGCATGTCCATCGGCCACAAGGACAGCGACAATTTCGTCCGGAAGAATGCGATCATTGGGAACAAGCGGGGCGGCGTCTATTGGCGCGCGGAGAGCGGGCCGATGGCGGCGCACCGGATCACGTTCGAGGAGAACATCGTCTCCGACAATGAAGGCTGGGGGCTGTTCGTGGATGGTGCCACCCAGGGCACGATCATCCGCCGCAACACAATCGAAGACACCGGCAACGGGAAGCAAAAGGTCGGTGTCCGCATCGGGAAACAGGTTGGCCAGGTGATCATGGAGGAAAACACCGTGAAAGCCGAGACTGACGTGCGGGACGACCGACCGCGACGGCCATGATCCCCGACTTTGACAGCGGTCAGTTTGACGCGCTGAAATCGGTTCCGCGGGAGTTCCCGCCAACCGGTCAAGGACGCGGCTTCAACTGGAGGTAATCCAAGCCGAACATGTGTCGGCGGATGGCCTTGTCATTCGAGCCAACGATTTCGACCTGCAATCGGTTGGCGCCGGCAGACAGTTGAAAGGTGCCGAGCACCAGTGGATCGTGCGCCACCACCTCGTGGTATCGGTCAAATCTCCGGGCCGGACCGTCGTTTACCGACACCGCCACGATGCCGTAGTCGTTGGCTTTGGTCAGATTGGCCACGACCTCGTAGTTTCCCGACGTGCTCACCTCGAATTCCAACTCCAAGCGATCCCCGACCTTGGCGTCGCGCCACCAGACCTGGGAATCGTTACTCCAACGGTGTTCCGGAAGATCCTGGATTTCCAAGATGCCGCCGGTCATTTGCAACTTTTTCAAGCTCTCCCCTTCGAGGGCGTTCGGCGCCCGAAACACTTCCACCACGTCCGACCGCACCAGCGCCACGGGCAGGGCCGCCGTTTCGGGATCGGGCTTCACGTTCCAGGTCGCTCCCGGACGGGCATACCAAAAGGCGGTGGGCGCGAAATTCACGACGGTCTGGTGCCAATGCCACAGTTCCATGTCGAATTTCAACGAGCTGGTGAAAGGAATCGCGTCCAGCGACCGGTAGCGGCTGTTCACCGAGAATCCCGGTCGAAAATTGCCGGCCCCGGAGGGCTGAGCGTGGAAAGGCGCTTGGAAGAATTCCGGCCGACACCAGGCGTAACCATAATAGTCCTCCGTACCCGTGCCAAAATGTGACGGGAACGACTCGTCATCCACGTAGATTTTCTCGTCCCCTTCGCCCCACCAGGCCGCGGCCCCATTGAAGATCGCCAGCGTGTCCCCGACGTACACCCCCTTGCCTTCCACCGTGACGTAATTGACGTCAAACGCGCCGTCGCCTGGACGGGACGCTCCCGGGCGAAACGACGGCGCCTTGGTCTTCTGATGCCAAGAGGCGTGGAAATACATGGATCGTTCATCCCAATTCCAGTTACCCACCTTTGCTTTCCCCTGAGCCACGTTGACCGGTTCGCTGGCCAGGTTGATCAGGCTGATTTCACATTCGCGTTGGAAGGGCATGATCCACAGGCAGCGCATCTGACCGTCGGCCGTCACCTCGGTGTACCACGTACGGTGCGGAGCGGACCGATAGCCGCGTCCGAAGAAATCACCGACCGGGCACCAGACCGTGCGTTGGCCATCGAAGCTGATCTCCAGAATGGTTGAGCGCAGCGCCTGCGGCTGGTTCTCCGCCTGGAGGTTGATGGCCAGTTCGCGAATGGCGCCAGGCCGGTTGACAGTCACGGTGCGCGTCTTTCCGGCCTCGAGCGCGCCGTCAAACGTCACTTCAGTCAGGCCGTCCAACTTTCCCGTCGCGGGTTCGAGCAGGCGTGTTTGCACCGCATTGAGTTTCTCCCGATGGTCTCCCAGTTGCCTCATGGAAAACGATTCGACCGGAGTCCCATCCGCGTAAGTCCGGTAGTTGATTTGATAATACAAGGCCTCGCCGCGATGCGCGCCAGGGTCAATGGGAACATCCGTCTCGTAAGTAATCTTGCAGTGGCGCGCATAAGGAATGGGCAGGTAGAGATTATGTCCGCGTTGCCCGTATTGCGTCTCGGGTGACACGCCTTGGGAAAGCGGCCCGTGGCACAGCGCCCCACCATCCAGGATGCTGGAGATCGGGCCGGCAATCACCGGTCCGGGTTGGTGATCGAGATAGAAACGCAGCGTGCCGTCGGAGAACGGTTGCATGCCTTTTTCTCCTTGAGGACCGTGCCAGGTTGCCCAGAACCGGACCACCGCGCCCGGACCCTCGACATCCATCAATACATACTCCTTGCGTCCGCCGCTCCGCTCCTCCACGCGCACAAAGTGACTGCGGTCCATGTTGGCGAACCAGCCCGGTTGGTCGGGTGCGACGGATGCGCGATCGTAACTGCTGGCCTGGCGGCAGGTGTACGCCGGATTGGGGAATCGGGGGAGAACCTCCCGGTCGGCCATCTCATCCAAGAGCGATGCGAAAGTAACCGTTTGCGCCTGCAGGGGTCCAATCCCACCGCCTAACACGATCAAACTCAAAATCACTGGGGGGAGGAGGCTGGTTGAAGTTCTGTAGTTCGTTGCGAATGTCTCCTGGAGCGAATTCATCGTAAGGGGAGTAACGGACGGACGCAGAACCCAGTCAAGCGGTTTTTCCGGCGTCCGTGATTGACGCGACAAAGGCGGTTGCTGTTACTGTGCATCGCATGACAGCGATTTCGACTTCTGCCCTGGGTTTCTGGACGATGGCCATACTTGCGGCATGGCCGTTGTCCGCCGCGGCGCAAACCGCCAGCCCATCCTCCAGCGCTTCCCTCACGCTAGCTTTCGAGTCGCCGCACTGGCTGGCCGTCCGCGGTTCACACCTGCCGGGCGGAGAAATTCGCATCAATTACCTGGAGGCCTATTGTCGTGCGGGCTCAACCGATGCGGACTGGGTGCAGCACACTGTCATTCCTCACCGTGTCGAGTTGATCGCGCTCAGCGAGGATCACCGCGCCCTTCGAGTGCGTGATACGCTGACCGACGGGGTGATCGTCGAGCACACCATCACGGCCAAAGCTGATGAAGTGGAATTCCAACTTCGCGCGCACAATCCCGGCCCGGCGCGCTCCGAGGCGCATTGGGCGCAGCCCTGCGTCCGTCTGGCCGCGTTCACCGGCTTCGATCCGCAAGGTCTGAACCTCGATGATTATCTGCCCAAGTGTTTCATCTTCTTAAATGGCAGGCTCACACGGCTTTCGGAAGTGCGTCCGTGGGCGAAGGAGGCCCGTTACATTCCCGGCCAGGTGTGGGCCGCACCGGGTGTGCCGCGCACCGATGTGAACCCGCGTCCGCTGAGTGCGCTCCAACCGGACAACGGTCTGATCGGCGCGTTCAGCCAGGATGAGACCCTGATCTTTGCCACGGCATGGGAGCCTTATCAGGAATTGTTCCAAGGCGTTGCCCGGTGTCTTCACTCCGACCTCCGCCTCGGCGGCTTGCAACCGGGTGAAACGAAAGCGATCCGTGGCAAGATTTACATCCTGACCAATGATGTGTCGGCACTGCTGGCCCGCTACGAAAAGGACTTTCCCGAGCACCAGCCGAGCGGGCCGCGCGGGGCTGCGACCAAACCAACACCCTCGGCTCGCGCGGTGGCGTTTTATTATCCGTGGTATGGCAATCCCGAAACCGATGGGAGTTACGCCAACTGGAATCACGCGGTCGCCGTGCGTAACGAACCGCCGCGCGCCTTTCCCGGCGGCGACGACATTGGCGCGGACTTCTATCCGGCGCTGGGATGCTACAGCGTCAACGATCCCAAGGTCCTGCGCGAACACGCGCGACAATTGCGGCAGGCGGGCGTGGGCGTGCTGTGTGCGAGTTGGTGGGGAAAGGACACCTTCACGGATCGCGCGTTGCCCGCCTTGTTCAAGGTCGCCGAGGAAGCGGGTCTCAAAATCAATTTTCACATTGAACCTTTCCCGGGCCGCAACGCGCAGACCACCCGCGACGCCATCAGTTACCTGACCGGCAAGTTCGGTGGCTCGCCTGCCCTCCATCGCCTGCCGGAACGCGGCAACCGGCCGGTGTTTTTCATCTATGATTCCTATCTGACGCCCGCCACGAACTGGGCCACGGTGCTCCAAAAGGATGGCAAGCAGACGTTGCGCGGCACGGACACGGACGCGGTGGTCATCGGGCTTTGGGTCAAGGAGCATGAACAAGACTTCATGTTGCGGGGAGGGTTCGACGGGTTCTACACCTACTTCGCGACGGATGGGTTCACCTACGGTTCGACCATCAACAACTGGCCCCGACTGGCACAATGGGCGCGCAATCATGAGAAGCTCTTCATCCCGTGCGTGGCACCCGGTTACATTGACACGCGCATCCGGCCGTGGAACGGCGTCAACACGCGCGACCGCGAAGGCGGCGCGTATTACGATCGGATGTGGTCTGCGGCACTGGCCGTGTCGCCGGAACTCGTGGGAATAACCTCGTTCAACGAATGGCATGAAGGCACCCAAATCGAAACCGCCGTGCCGAAACAAATTCCCGGGTTCACCTACCTCGACTACCAGCCGTTGCCGTCGGATTATTACCTGGAGCGGACGGCGTATTGGATCGGGAGGATGAAGAACCAGTGACTGGCGGCAACTTTGCCAGAGCCGGACGGGTCACAGGCCGGCCGCAGCCGGTTGGGTGACGGGGCGGCTGGCTTTCAGTCCAGGAGCGCCGCATGGTTGCGGCTTTACTTCCCGATTCATTCATTCAACCGTTGCTCGCGTCCGAATGCAGCGTGATGCCTATTGCTCGAAAACATTTCCGGCGTTGAGCCCGAAGCAAGCCGGATGAACTGGAACAACTTCAACGCATCTTGAATCCATGAACCTAAACCTGACCTCGAAGCGCCCCTGGTTCATCACATTTGCCAAACCGGCCCTGCTGGCCGTCGTCCTCGGATGGGCCGCGCCCAGTTTGACTGCCGCCCCGGCGACCAATTCAATCCGTTGGTGGGTCAGCACGGCGGACCTAAAACAGCGACTCACCGAGCAACCACCGCTCGCGTGGCAGGCCGCCGGGCGGGCGCGCGGCAGTCGCCTCGAGGTCAATCCCGCCGAAACCTATCAGACGATGCTCGGGCTGGGTTCGTCGCTCGAGCCGTCCACCTGCTGGAATCTGTCGCTGATGTCCGTCGCGGACCGTGAGCGGACGATGGAACGGTTGGTGGACCGCGAGCGTGGCATCGGCATGAACCTCATGCGGATTTGCATGGGCACGCCGGACTTCACCGGCGACCCGTGGTATTCCTACAACGACCTCGGCCCGGGCGAAACCGATCCGGAGTTGAGGCGGTTCTCCATTGAGAAAGACCGCGCTTACATCCTGCCGGTCCTCAAACTGGCGAAGGCGAAGAATCCCGACCTGCTTTTCTTTGCCTCGCCCTGGAGTCCGCCCGGTTGGATGAAAAGCACGGGCACGATGATCGGCGGACATCTGCTGCCGCGCTGGTATCCGGTCTATGCGGAGTACTTTGTGAAGTTCATCCAGGCCTACCAGGCGGAGGGCATCCCGATCTACGCGGTCACGATCCAGAATGAACCGGGCGTGGACCGCGCCAAGGAGAAGGACCCGAACTGGTTTTATCCCTCGTGCCACTGGACGCCGGAGCAGGAACGGGATTTCATCCGCGATCACCTGGGCCCGGCGTTCCGACGCCACGGGCTGAAGACGCGCATCTGGTGTTACGACCACAATTACAACGTCCGCACTCGGGGCGACGATCCGGGGATCGCGTATCCGCGCACGATCCTGAGCGATCCGCAAGCGGCGCGGTTCGTGGACGGCGTGGCGTTTCACGGTTACGCGGGCGAGCCGTCCGGCATGAGCACGTTTCATCGCGAGTTTCCGAATGTGCCGCTCTACTTTACCGAAGGCTCGGTGTTTGGAATCACCGGCGGCGTTGAACTCATCAAACGGCTGCGCCATCACGCCTCCGCCTACAATGCCTGGGTGACCATTCTGGACGACAACAGCAAACCCAACAACGGCCCGTTCGAGGCGAGCCGCACCATCATCACGCTCAACCCCGCCACGCGGAAACCGACTGAACACTTCGACTTTTTCCTCTACGGTCAGTTCATGAAGTTCATTCAACGCGGCGCCGTGCGGGTGGACAGCATCGCGGTTGGCAATTCGCTGGCCAATGTGGCGTTTCGAAATCCGGATGGCGAATTCGTGCTCGTCCTGATCAATCCAGGCGGTCGGGAGACGGCGTTTTCCCTTGTGGCTGGCGACCGCATGGCCGACGCCCGCCTGCCAGCCAGGTCGGTGGCGACGTTCGTCTGGGGAGAACGAAAGACCTCGGCCGACGCCAGCCCTCGAGCGTCCCAAACGGCTGCGATTCGGCGCACGATTCCGACGCCGTTGCCGGACCATCCTGGCAACATTTTCCTCCAAGGCGAAAGCGTGGCGATCCCGCCGCCTGCTGAAATGGGCACTGGGGCAACTCGCTGGCGGCTGCTCGACGATCGGCAGCAGGTCGTCCGAAGTGGCGCATTGTCCGCCGCAGTGGCCGGTCGCCGGGAATCGCTGTCGTTCGGCCAATTGGGCATTGGCTGGTATCGGCTGGAATTCGGCCCGGCCGGCGACACCAACGCATCATGGACCACGCTTGGAGTGTTGCGCCGATTGGAAGCGCCCGTGCCGCTGGACTCGCCGATTTCGGTGGATTCCGCGGCGGCGTGGTTTGCGCTCAACGACGTCGAACACCAACGGAAGCTGGCGAATCTCGCTGCGCTGGCGGGCGTGAACTGGGTTCGCGACCGGTTGCGCTGGCGCGACATCCAACCCGAACCGGGAGACTTTAAGCCGGCGCCAACCACTTACGACACCTCGGCGACCGTGCAGCGTGAGGCGGGTCTGCAAGTGCTTCAGGTTTTTCACGACACACCGCCTTGGGCGCAGGAAGAGCCGAATGCCGGAGGCCGGTTCGCGCCGGATTTGCGTCATGTTCATGACCTGGCACACCGACTGGCGGTGCGGTTCAAAGGACGGGTGACGGCTTGGGAGCCGTGGAACGAGGCCAACGTGGCCACGTTCGGAGCCCACACAGTGGATCAGATGTGTTCGTGGCAAAAAGCGGCCTGGCTCGGATTCAAGGCCGGCGATCCGGACGTGATCGTGGGCTGGAACGTGACCACCACCGTCCCGACACCGGCCCACACGGAGGGCCTGCTCGCCAACGAAACCTGGCCATATTTCGACACCTACAACATCCATACCTATGATTGGTCTCACGCTTACGCGGAGTTGTGGAAACCCGCGCGCGAAGCCGCCGCCGGCCGACCGATCTGGGTCACGGAGGCCGACCGCGGCACGCCACATTTGAAGAACGCCCCGTGGTTCGATCAAGACCCGCGCCTGGAACGGCTCAAGGCCGAATGGATTGCCCAGGCCTACGCCAGCAGCCTGTTCGCCGGCGCCCAACAACATTTCCATTTCATCCTGGGAAATTACCAGGAGGGAAATCACATCCAGTTTGGTCTGTTGCGCCACGATCTGACACCGCGACCGGCCTACGTGGCGCTGGCTGCGGTGGGCCGATGTCTCGCCGGGGCGCGGGTGTTGGGACGCTGGCGACCAGGCGACAACGTTCAGGTGGTTGCTTTCCGCGCCGAACCAGATGGTAAACCGCGCGACGTGCTGGTGGTGTGGGTGGAGAAGGAAGTGGATTGGGACGGGCGTGGCCAGACGACCGCTCATTGGAGTCCGCCCGCCGGGTTGCAGGTTGAAGAGGTGGTGGATTATCTCGGGCGCTCCTTGGGCAAAGCCTTTCCCGCGCCGCTGACCTCCGCGCCCGTCTTTGTGTTTCTGCCGCCGGGTGAGGCGCAAAAGCTGCCACTGGACAATCCGCCGTCGCCCGGCGCATGGCGTGCGGGCACTCCGTCGCCGGTGGTTCTGCAATTATCCCTGCCGCGGTCGGTGATTTGCAAAGTGGAAGATTTACCTTGGTCGGAGGGCTATGTGTACCAAGCCGAAACGGGCAGGGAATTGGAGTTGAAATTCCACGTTTACAACTTCGCGCCGGAGGCGGTCACCGGTCAGCTTCAAGTCGTGCGCCGGCCGGACAACTGGGATGTCACTTTGCAATCAGCCACGTTTCAGCTTCCCAGCCGGGAGCGGCAGGAAATCAAGGGAAGTCTGCGGATCCCGGAATCGGCCATGATCCGTGATGGTTGGGTGGTCTTGCGCGCTGACTGTGGTTCGCGCGGACAACCGGTGCTGGCCTTACGTGTGATGGCGAAAGGTTGAGGCAATTCAATCGGTCACTTCCGCTGGTTCTCAAACCAAACCGGCCCGCCCCACTTGCCGGTGACGACGACGTCTATGTCGCCATCCTGGTCCAGGTCCACCGCGCAGAGGTTCACGCCCGAACCGATGCCTTCGTCGAAGGAAATGGCGTGCCGGGTCCACTTGGGGGTCGCGCCGCGCCGCAGTTCATACCAATAGACGCCCAGCTTGCCGTATTCGTCCGGGTCCGAGCCGTTGTGGGCCATGAAACGCTTGCCCGTGATGAGGTCCGGCGTGCCATCGCCGTTGATGTCCGCCAGCGCCAGGCTGTGCGCCTGGCTCCAGGAATCGTCAATCAAGTGTTGCTTCCAACTGCGGTTGCCCTCCACGAGAGACTGTTCATACCAGAAGATGCCGTGCTTGTGGGCATTGCTGGTGATCACGTCCGGCAGGCCGTCCCTGTTCACGTCGTACACGATGATCTGCGGTGTGTGATCGGCTTTGCCATCCTTGGCGCCCAGCGCCCAGGGGTGTTCGATCCACTTCCCGCTTCGCGGATCGGCGGGCGCTGCAAACCAGGCGTCCGGCCGCAGCACGTCCGGACGACCATCACCATTCACGTCACCGACGCCGCCGCCGTAATTCATCGGCTTGTCGGAGATCACGTGCTTGACCAGGCCGCGTTTGCCGGACGGAAGCTTCGCGGCCTCAAACCAGACCGTAGGTGCGCAATCGGCCAGAATCTCTTCGCTCCGGCCATCACCGTCAATGTCCACCAGTTCACCCGCCTCGTAGTTCGCGCTGGTGTCCACCACTGTCTCCTCCCAGTCGCCCGCGGCGCTTTGAGGCTGGCGATACCACCGGACGCACTTGCAGAACCAGCCGCACGAAACGACGTCCAGCTTGCCATCGCCGTCCACGTCCAGCGGCAGGTTCATGAAGTCGTCAAAGTAACCCTTGCCCTGGTCGTCCACCTCCCCGGCCAGCGTGCGAATCTTCGTGGGCTTCCAATCCGGCGCGAGATAGAGATTCGGCCCGGCCACGATGTCGAGTTTGCCGTCGCCGTCGAAGTCCGCCACCGCGAGTGCTTCGCTGCGGACCTGACCGAGACGATGCGTGACGAATTTAACCGGAGATTCGGCTGCCGGAGCGGGTGCGAAGGTCAACGCAATTAGGGGAGCGATAAGTCGAAATCGTTTTGAGTTCATGTTACATCCAACCTCACGCGGCGAGCCTGCGCCCGGCGGAGTGAATCGTCAAGCGTGGAGGCGCGGAGGCGCGTGACCGGTTGTCTTGCGAGAGAGGCGCGCTTGCGCTAACCATTGCGCGTGGATCAACCAGAGTTTTCCAGCGCGGCGCTGGTGTTGCTTGGACACGGCTCCACCCAAAACACCGCGTCCGCGGCGCCGGTCTTTCAACACGCAGCGGCATTGCGCCGTCGCCGCCTGTTTGCGGAGGTGCAGGAGACGTTCTGGAAACAACCCCCGTATGTCCAAGAGGTCCTGGCGCAGCTTGCGGCGCCACGCGTGTTCATCGTTCCGCTCTTCATCAGCGCAGGCTATTTCAGCGACGAAATCATCCCGCGCGAACTGGGCTTCGATGTGGGTTCGGATCGCGCGTCACGCACCGCGCACCGCGCCGCACGCACTTTGTTCTACTGCCAGCCCATTGGCACGCACCAAAGCATGACGAGCGTGCTGCTGGCCAGGGCGGCCGAGGTGGTGGAAGCCTTTCCGTTCCCGCGCGCGCCCAAGCCGGGCGACATCACGCTTTTTCTCGCGGGCCACGGCACGCAACGGAACGACAACTCCCGCCAAGCCATCGAGCGGCAGGTGGAGTTGATCCGGGCGCGCCATCTTTACGCTGCGGTTCACGGGGTTTACCTGGAAGAATCGCCCCGGATCGCGGATTGCTATGAGATGTCGGCGACACGGAATGTGGTAGTAGTGCCGTTTTTCATCAGTGACGGCCTGCACACGCAGGAGGACATTCCGGTGATGCTGGGCGAGCCGGAACGTCTCGTGAAAGAACGGCTCGCCCGCGGGCGTCCCACCTGGCGCAACCCCAGTGAGAAGCGCGGCAAGCTGGTCTGGTACACCCCGGCCATTGGCAGTGAACCCCATCTCGCCGAGGTCATTCTGGAGCGGGTCCGGGAAATGGCGGCGGTCGCAACAACATTGCCATGAAGGAAACGCATCGGTAATCCTTCCGGCCAGACATGATTGTCCTCCATCAAATCGAAAGGCTTGTTATGCGGAAATCCATCGTGATGATCACCCTCGGTTGTCTGGCGGCACAACTGCACGCCGAGCCCGAGTTGAAGGGCACGGCGACCGAACTGGCGGCCTATCTTGCCGGGGTCCCGCAAACCGTGTCGCTCACCGGCGAGGGGGAGTTGAAAGTCCCTGCTGACCGCGCGGAATTGGCGCTGAAGGTGGTGACCGAGAGCCGGTCGTTGCTCGACGCGTCGCGCGCCAATCAGGAGATTCGCGCCCGGATGCTGCGCACGCTCGCGCAACAAGGTATTGTGAATGAACGCGTGAAAGCCTCGCGGTTTTCCTCCACGCCGAGGTACGGCGCGTTCCGCGAGAAGGCAAAAAGCTACCGGGTGGAAAACGTCGTCCGCATCACCGCCCTCGACGAAAAGGAATTCCAAACCGTCGCCCAACTCGTGGACGGCATCGCGGAGGTGCGTTACGACAGTGTGGAATTTGAACACTCGGACAAGGACGCGCTGAAAGCACGGGTTCTCGCGCAGGCCATTGACAAAGTCAGCGAACGAAAACAACTCTACGAAGCGCGGTTGGGAGTCAGGCTGGTGCCAAAGCGTTTTCAGGAAGGTGTCGCCCCGCCCCCGCCGCCCATGCCGGCTGCCTTTGCCATCCAAAAAGCCTCAACCTCGACTGGCGCCGCGCCGGGCCCATCGCCTGGCTGGGCTGGCGACGCGCAAGGCGACTCAGAGTGGCCGACCTCCTTTGCGGAACTGGTTTACCGGGCGCAGGTGACCGTTGAATATGCGGTGCAGAACAAGTAACCGTTCCAAGACGCGCCACCAGCAATCGAAGCTTTCAGCGCGAGACATGTTCCCGCAGACATCGGGTGGAGAGTTCTCGCATCTGGCACTGCGACAAAGAAGTTTTGCCAAATACTGCGGGACGCGGGTACGGCGCGTCACTCCGGGCGCGCCGTTGGGAAGCGAGGTGCCAGTTGCGGCGCGCACGGAATGACGCGCCCGACCGTGTCGCGCCACTTGTTTGTCGCCTTACCGGGGTTGTCATCCCCCTCCCGCCTCCGCAACGCGGTGCGATCCACCCATCCATACTCCGACGATGCCGGGTGAATAGTTCGCGCCGATCAACCGTGCGTCCTCAGACCAGCGCCAGTTCCTTCGCAGCAGCGAATCCTCAAGCAGATCAACGGCAACCTCGCCTTGCGGCCACGCCGGATGCCAGATGCGAAAGAAGCGACGGCCGTTGCGCCAGCAGGTAAACGCGGTGTAACGCTCCATCAGCCATTCATTGAGCGAAAGCTTTTCGCACGCGGCATAGTGTATTGGGGCGGGCACAGTCGCGCGATACGCCAACCCAGGGCCGCCGTCGCCAGCCTTAACGCAGCCGCGCAATTCGCCGGTCGGCTGCGAATCTTCATACGTGATGTGGCCAAGGCGATACGGCAGACCGAACGTCATTGGACCAAGTCGCACGGCGAGCGGGTTGGACAGCCATTCCGCGAGAAAATAAATCCCCCGTACCCCGGCGTGCTGAACATAAGTTCGCACGTTCAGGAAGTGATGATTGGCAATGGGCCGAAACAACCAGGCGCCAAGCGGCCCGCCGATCCGGGGCCGAAGATTCTCCATCGTGAACGCGACGAGACTGACAAACGCCCGCCCGTCGTGCAGATCCAGCGCGAAAGGTACGTCGCGCTGCAAGACATCCACGTCCACTTCCAGGTGAATCATCAAGACGCGCATCCAGTCGCCGATGAACCACGGCTCGCCCCGGCGGGAGAGCAGGCGCTGGCGCGCTGCCGTGTTTGACAGGTCGCCAGCCGGAGACGTCGTGGCGGTGAGATTCATCGAAACATTTCAGTTCCGGCGTTGCCGCACAAATCCACCAACGCCTCCCGCAGACGCGGGAAACGAAAATCGAATCCCGCCGCCATCAGCCGCCCAGGAATCACCCGGCGGCTCTTGATGATCAATTCGGTTTCCGTGCGCAACAGGAACGCGCCCGCCTCCAGCATCCACAAGCTCGCCGGCAATCCAAAGGGCACGCGCTGGACTTCACGCAGCGTCCGCATCATCTCCGCATTCGTGACCGGATTTGGCACGGCCAGATTCACCACGCCGCTGAACTGCTCCGCTTGCAGCAGCCAGTCAATTGCCCGACAAAAATCCTCCTGATGAATCCATGACACATACTGCCGGCCGCTCCCCATTTTGCCGCCCAAGCCGAGGCGCACCAGCCGCCGCAGCACAGGAAAAACACTGTTCGCACCGTGACCAAGCACCATCGCGGAACGCAACGCAATCTTGCGCGTGTTAGGCGTCTCCGCTTCGACAAACGCCTGCTCCCACGCGGTCGCCACTGCGACGGAGAATTCATCCTTGGCCTCCGGCGACCCGCCAATTTCGCCGGATTCGTCCCACGCCGGACCGAAGTTGTGCCTGTAAATCGTGGCCGTGCTGGAGTTCAGCCAGACGCGCGGTGGCTTGGTGCATTGGTTGATCGCCTCGCCCAAAACTCGGGTCGGGTTGAGGCGCGATTCAAGTATGATTCTCCGATTGCGTTCATGATAACGGCAATTCACCGAACGTCCGGCCAGGTTGATCACCGCTTCCGCTGCCTCCAGTTCACGCGCCCACAGGCCGAGCGTCCATCCGTCCCAGGCAATCTGACGAACACCGCTTGAGGCCGGTTGCGGTGCGCGGGTCAAACTCACCACCTCCAGTCCGGAAGCCAGATAGTGTCTGGCCAGCGCCTGACCCAGGAAACCTGAACCGCCGGCAAGGATGATGCGTCGCGGTTTCATGGCATCTCGAAGAAGGCAGACGTTCCGTGATGATGACGTGCAGGAAAACGCGGCGAATTCTGGAAACGGCCCAACGCCCGCCACTCGTGCGCAATGCCGCGCATGAGCAAAGCGCAGTCGAATTCGACCGTCCCCGGCGGAAAGCGGCGCGGATCGCTGAAGTAGCTAGACTCGACTTGCTCGACCGCAAGCGCGTCCATCGTCCAGTTCTCGGTGTGAAGCTCCACGCCTTCAAGCGCACAGTTGCTGGACGGCGACCAACCGCAGGCACCGCCACGGAAGAAATCACTGGCTTCCTCCAGCGAACCGAATACCGAACCGGACGGCCAGTTGTTCGTCAATCGGGCCGCCACGTTCACGCGCGTCTCGCCGTCCCGGCTGCGCAATGCCACCGCGAATCGCGTATCGCTATTCGCACAGCGGAATTCGGCGTGATGGTGAACCCCCGGAAACAAACGACCACCGGACACGCGATTGAGCAGCGAGTTGGTGTCCCGCCGCGGGATGAACACGCCCTCGCGCAGCCAGCCGTGCTCCGTCCACTCCACCGCGATGCGGTGCGCGGCGTTCTCCGACGACACCCCGAACGCATGCGGCAGCCAGGGGGGTCGCATATTTTCCAGCCGAATGAGACAGATGCCGCCCATGGCCCAACCCTTGACGAGTTTGGGGCGAAACGGTTGCGGCAGCAAATCGGCGACCGCAGCAGGCTGGATGCGGAAGTTCACGAGAATGCGCCGCGCCATGACGGCCTTGACTGCGGGGATGAGTGCCTTCACCGCGCACCTCCCGCCCAAGCCGCCCATAAGTAGATCAGCGGTAGCAGGGCAAGACTGTTATTCAGCCACTCAACCAGCGGTCGGGCATTGAAGTCTGCCCGGCAGCGTCCGCCGAGGCAGTAGCGGTTGCGAGCCAGCCAATCGTAAGCCATTCGCGCACCCTCCCGAATTCCGGGCACCAACAGCAAAAGACCCAGAGGCCACAACCACCATACGCTACGACAGAGAATCCCCAGCGCATCGGCGTTGTGGCAAATCCGCCCATCTGCTCGCATGACATGCAGACGCCGTTCGAGATCGGATTCCAGCACGCCCAAGCGCCTGGCCGTCCCGGGTGTCTGAAGCGGCAACCACACGAAACCGCGGGCGGCGAAGAGCCGCCCCACACAATGCCGCGTCCGCACGCACCATGGGCACGCTTGATCGTAGAAGACCCAACCAGCGGGACCATTGCCGATATTATCTGTAATTTCAGTATTCACAGAATCACCCATACAAAAAAACGGCCTCAACCGCCGAGGCCAAGCAGCTTCAACACTTTGTCCCCCAGCTTGACAAACTTGATGGTGGCCGCCGTAGGCCATTGTCGCACCTGCACATACCAAGCGGTGGTGGTTGCAAAGAAATCATGCAATTGACGGAGGCGTTCCTCGGTGTACTCGTCCGTCTCCTTGTCCTTTTCCGCCTCGGCGATACATTCGCTCAAGAGACGGAGGGTGGGATCAATCTCGCGCTTCTTGCGCTCGTCCAACACCATCCGAAACATTTCCCACACGTCTTTCATGCTCTCGAAATGATCGCGGGAATCGCCGAGGACATGCACACGCTTCACGATGCCCCACCCTTGCAGTTCCTTGAGGCTGTTGCTGACGTTCGAGCGCGCGACGTTCAGAGTATCGGCGATTTCCTCAGCGTGGATCGGTTTGGGCGACAGATAGAGCAGCGCGTGGATTTGCGCCACGGTCCGATTGATCCCCCACCGCGTGCCCATTTCACCCCAGTGAAGAATGAAGTGTTGTTGGACTGGACTGAGCTTTGGCATATTTCAACAATTTCTGTCTGGACAGACAATAGTGTAATCCATGAATTCTGTCAACCATTGGTTAGGACAATTCTGAAGGCCCTTCGCGTCCATCATTGAGAGTTTGCCAGCCTTGGCCGTTTCTCGTATTCAATGTGTCCGCTTTAGCGGTTGATTATGAAATCCCAGGTCGAAATCTACGATACGACTCTGCGCGACGGCGCGCAGGGTGAAGGCATCAACTTCTCGGCAATGGACAAGCTGCGCATCGCCGAGAAGCTCGATACCTTCGGGGTTCATTACATTGAAGGCGGCTGGCCGGGCAGCAATCCCAAGGACATGGAGTTCTTCAAACAGGCCGCCAGGCGCAGGTGGCGCAACGCCAGGATCGCCGCTTTCAGCATGACGCGTCGTAAGGACGTCGCTGTGGAGAAAGACGAACTCATGCGGCTCATCCTCGAAGCGGAAACGCCCGTCGTAACCATCGTCGGCAAAACCTGGCTGCTCCACGTCACGGAAGTCCTGCGCGCCAAGCCAGAGGAGAATCTGGCCATGATCGCCGACACCATCCGCTACTTGAAGGATCACGGCAAACGCGTGATCTACGATGCCGAGCACAGTTTCGATGGTTACACGGACGCGCCGGAGTACGCACTCGCCACCTGGCAGGCGGCGGAAAAGGCTGGCGCGGAGTGCATCGTGCTTTGTGACACCAATGGTGGTCGCCTGCCGGGCGAAATCGCCAAAGTCACTGCGCTGGCAAAATCAAAGTTGAACTGTCCCATTGGCATCCACACCCACAACGACTGCGGGTTTGGCGTGGCCAACGCGATTGCCGGCATCGAAGCCGGCGCCACCCAGGTCCAGGGTACCATCAACGGTTTTGGCGAGCGCACGGGCAACTGCAATCTTATCAGTGTGATCCCGACGCTTCAGTTGAAGATGGGGTTGCGTGGCGTGCCGGCAAAGTCACTGCCCAAGCTCAAGGAACTTTCCGAGTTCGTGAACGAGTTGGCCAATGTGCGGCATGATGCCCGTGCGCCGTGGGTGGGCCAATCCGCCTTTGCGCACAAGGGCGGTATGCATGTTCACGCCATCGAACGGGTGGCGCGCAGTTACGAGCACATCAATCCCGAGGCGGTCGGCAATTTCCGTCGCGTGCTCGTGAGTGACATGTCGGGCCGCACCAACATCCTGATGAAAGCGAAGGAACTGGGTTTCAAGCTTGCGCCGGAGGCCCCGGAGACACGCCAGATCACCGCGCGCGTCAAGGAACTGGAGGCTCAGGGCTACGAATACGAGGCGGCCGAAGCCTCACTCGCGTTGTTGATCCGCGGCATCTTGGAACACAATCCCGACCTGCTGTTTACCGTGGAGGCTTACCACGTTTCGATGCGCAGTCACGGCAAGGATTCCGTTTGTGAGGCCACAGTCAAGGTGCGCGTCGGGGAAAAGGTGTCGCACACGGTCGCCGATGGCGACGGGCCAGTGAACGCCCTCGATGGTGCGTTGCGTGCGGCATTGGGACATTTGTTTCCCCAACTCCGCAGAATTCACCTGGTGGATTACAAGGTGCGCATCCTGGATGGTGTGGCCGGCACCGCCGCCAAAACGCGCGTGCTCATCACGTCCACCGACGGCAAACGCGAATGGGGCACGGTGGGTGTGGACGAAAACATCATCAGCGCCAGCTTGCAGGCGCTGGTGGACAGCATGGAGTTTGCGCTCTTGCGCAAGTGACCGATCACCACGCTGTCTTGAACTGCAAGACCCAAAATCCGATTGGCGGATGACGGACAGTTTTCGTCGGTGGAAGTTGTGCGCTCCGTGTTGGATGTTTCCCATCCAACCAACGCCCACCCGCCCGCCTTCTGCCATCCGCTTTCTGGCAGGAGGGAGTCCGATCCGGGCACCCGGGTGCCGCCCGCATCCCTTGCGGAATTTCAGGGGGCAACCACGCGGTCCCAGCAAACCTCTTGCAGAGCGGCCTTGTCCGAATTCGAGTTGATGAGGAGGCGAACGATTCCGGCGCCGTTCACCGCCAACTCCTGCGGCGCGCTGCCCGCAGGAGGCGGGCCGGCCGTTCCCACCACGACATTGTTGGCATCGTACGCGGTCACGGTGACCGCGCCTTCCTCGTCTTTCACCAGGAGCCGGGCGCGAAAGCAGGGTTCGTTGCCCTGACCCATCAGGATATCCATCTCCCCCTTGAGCTTGAGCCAGTTTCCGTTTTCACCAAAGACCGGCTCAACGATGACGGGGTCGGGCTTGGCCGTGATGGACAACCCATCGAAATAATAAGGGCTGGCGAACTGGCCCGGCGCCGCTTGCGAGAAACTGACACAATTGGAAACCAACTGGTTTGGCGGGGACTGCGCCAATTCAGAACAGGCGTTGAGAATCAGACATTGTCCCTGGGCCGAAACCACCCGCACGTAATGAATTCGGCCGCGGAACGATCTCAAGGTGATCCGCTCCGGCGCGACTCCAACCCCGGTTAGCGTCTGACGGTCCACGACGACACTCAGCGGGCCGACGGCTTCAAACGTCACGAACCCAGATTTCTGGAAGACATCCAGATGCACGACGCCAGAGTCCGCCAGCGGTTGCACCAGCATTGTGTGGAGCACGTCGAGGCCGACATGATTGTCACGGAGGACGAGGCTGTTCTGAGACTGCAACGCGCCCGCCGCATTCAGCGCTTCGAGCCTGAAGCCATTGATTTCCCACGGATTGGGCCGCACCCCGGGTTGAAAGGCCGACAGGCTGAGACAATTGGTCCGCTCCAGGCGCAGGCGGAAAAACTCGGCCGACTGGCCGGGAGCAAATCGGAGCACACGATCTGTTCCTTCGGTCGTGATGGGCAGACCGACTGGCGTCCAGTCGCCAGGCTTGAGCTCGGTGGTGGTTTCCAGCGTTTCGCCGAAGCTCGCGGGCCTCCAGCGCAACGCCACCAGCCCGGCCTCCTCGGCGATTCGCAACTGGCCATTGGCCGGGATCGCTTCAACGATGTCCACCGTCCCATCACTGTTCAGATCAAGTTGGCGGGTTAGAGCTCCGTGCGCCGGATTCGGCGGCAGCAGGAGCTTCACCGTCGCCATCCCCGGCAGCGAATAGGATTCATACGCGTGATCGAACGTGCCCACGAGGTTGTCCGTGCCGGAGAGATTCAGGCGGAAACTGAACGGCACGCCGCTGCGATTGCGGATGGTCAGCGACTTGAACTCGTCACGCTCGAGATGAAGGTCAGGCGTCATGGCGCTCGGGTCTGCGTCGAGGATGAACACGCGGGACTGGCCCAGCGGATCGCGGCTCGTGACCACGGCGCCAAAGCCGGTCACCGGTGCGCCCGCGCGCAGTCCCAAGCCTTGCAGGCCCTGTGAGAGTCCGATGAGGATGCCATCCACCGCGTTGCTCGCTCCGGTGTTTGGTGCGTTGAAGCCGAAGGCGATGTCGCCCCAGCCCATGCCACCGTAAAGCAGGGCCCGGCCTCCGGCCGAGTAAAAACCACCAGACGCGGGCGCGTTGGTGGCGGGGAGAAAGAGCATGGTGGTATCCAGCGGATTTGCCGCGTCGAGCAACAGCCCGGGCGGCAGGTAGGGCAAGGCGCCTTCAAAGTCGTTGGTCAATCCGCTCGCGTCCCAACCGATCCGTCCACCGTGGGCATCGGTCATGGACGCCGAGGAGGCTCCCACGGACAGAATGCGGAGAAACTCGAGACCATACCGGCCCAGGAAAAACGGGTCCGGCGCGTGACGCGCCTGGCGGTAAACGGAAGCCGGCACATAAAAAAGCCCCGCCCCTTCATAAATGCCCAAGCTGCCGCCGCTGTTGTAGCGGAAGGTGTTATCAGTCCGATTGACTTCAATGTAGCGCTCCTGTTCCGGCCAGTTGTTGTCGTAAACTTTGATGAGCGAAAAATTGGCCGCCACCACAGGGGTCACCGCGTTGGTGTCCAATCTCATCCCGTCAATCACCCCGTACGGCGTGATGCAATGGCCACCGCCAAAGTCCCGGGTGTAAACACAGGCGGTGTAACCGAAAGGATTCGCCCGGACGCGATTCAACACATCCACCGGGTCCGCCACGGCCATTCCGCGACGAGGCCCGAAAGCAACCGGTCGCTGTAGTTGGGAAAGCCAGGCGCCGAGCGCTTCGGCGGAAGTCTGCGCTCCGGCGAACGAGGTGATACGGCCCCAAAGGTTCAATGGCCGATACGGCTGGAACAAATCGAAGCCGGTCCAGCGGTAAGGCTTCGGTGGACATAGTTCACCGCCGATTTCGCAGGCGGGAGTTCCCAGGTAGCCGTTGGCAAACAGCACCCCGTGGACCCCATCGCCACCGGGCAAGTCGAAGGTCGCTCGCGGGAGAAATCCATCCGCCATCAGGCGCGAAGTGCCGGCCATCCCGTAACACGATCCTTTGCAACCGTCCATCCACGCCAGATACACCAGCGCCCAAATGCCGTAGTACGGCTCCCGGAAACGGAACACATTGAAGATGCTGTCGCCATAGCAGGCTTCAAATTCCTCCACACTTGGGCCGTCGTCCCGATTGATGAATTCAAACCCGTGCAACTGTGGCCAAAGTGGCGGTGTTACGGTGATGCTTGGCCCATAAATCCAACTGCCGCCGCCGCTTGGATTGTGCATCACGATTTGAAAACTGCGCGCCGTGGTGGCCACTCCGGTCAGGGCCGGCGGCACTTCCGCGACCAGGGAAAGCCCATCAATCGTCTGCGAAACGATGTTGGCCTCGTGAAAATCGCTGGTGCAGAGACTGGGGGGGATGAGCGCGCAACCCGACCCTCGGAAGTAGAGCCGCACACCCGAATAAAAATTTGTGCCCGCCACGGTGATGGTACTGCCGGCGGTAGTCTTGAACGGAGTTGTGCGTACCACCACGGACGCGGGAACGTTGGTGGGGGTAACGCTGTGGATCTGCACCGGGCCCAATGAGCGATAGCGGAAGTTGACCTTGGCGTAAGTGCAGACCGACGGGCACGATGCGTAGCGGATGGAATAAGGGCTGTTGGTTGCCACTGGCACACGTGAGGATGCCGACGTGTCTATGGCCGGATCCAGGAACACAATGCTCGACGGCGGAGCGTAGGTGATCGTCAGCCGACGCTCATTCGGCGCCAGAATGTTGTTGAACGAAAACCGGCCCAGCGAGTCGGTCGTTGTGGAAGCCAGCAGGAAGCCGCTTAACTCCGAATCGCCCGAGTAGAGCGAGACGGTCAAGCCGGCTGTTCCCGCCTGATTGGAGACGTTGGTAACGGATCCCGAGAGCGTCACGGTGCTCAGATCGCTGTCCGCTGCTCCGCACCAATCCGTCCGGGCGTAGGTCGCCGGAAGGTTGGTGACCGCACCGTGCGGACCGACCAATTGGTCGCCGCCGCCCGCGAAATCCAGATACCGTATCATCAACCCCATGGAATTCGTGAAGTTGTTCAGGTGCTGGGCGTGAATGCGAAACTCGTAGTTCTGGTGAAACTCGAACGCCTCGGCGGTCATGCCCTGCCAACTGGCGACACCCTGCCCCCAACTCCACCAGGCAGGCGTGGGAAAAAGCGGTGGATTCGCTCTGTAGATGCTGCCCCCTTGGAAGGAGTCCTGTTCCAGTTGACACTGCCAGTCTCCCAGTCCCGGCCAGGCGTCGGTCACATTCACATCACCTCGGATTTCCACCTTTGGAATCTGTGGCAGCGCGGCCTGCGGCAACGCCGGCAACCCCACGTAGAGGTAATGGTTCGAACCGTTGGTGGATACCATCAGATAAGCCACCTCATCCGGAGTCGTGCTGGATGTGGTCGAGCGGAGCACCAGCGTTTCCGCACCTCGATACTCGTTCAGCATGTCAATGTTCGCGTCCATCGTGAGTGGATTCCCGGTTCGCGGAATGCATAATCCCGCCGGGAGGATGCCAAAACCACTCCAGCGATCGGCAGCCGGCGTGCCTGCCGTGAGCCCGGTCGTGCCGCGCAAATCTTCCAGATGGCCGCCGGTCCCGAAGGTGGCCAGCAATCCTGAGCCAGCACGGACCTGGTTATACCGATTGGCGGCAATCGCTGATTGGGAGCGTACCACCGCCCATAACCGTACTTCATCCAGATACCCATTGAACGCATAGCCGCCGCTGATCACGTCCCCCAGATTCAGCGCATCGCGTTGACCGCCCAAGCTCAGGCTGTTGGTGCAGTTGTTGCCCGCGTTAGCCAAGGCTTTTATCCCGGCGTTGACACCATCAATGAAAAAACGCGCGGTTGTCCCGTCATAGGTCACGGCCACATGGGTCCAGCGCCGTGCCGTGAGCGTTCCGTCCGAATCGGCCAGCGTTCCTCCGCTCCGATAGAATCGCAGCCGGTTGCCGTTTAGTCCGAACCACAGGTTGGTCGTGTAATGCCGGGCGACAAACGCCTGAAAGCCATCGAGATCTTTGCAGTAAACCCATGCCTCCGCCGTCAGCAGCACGGTGTTTGTATTCATCCAGGACTGGACGGGGTAGTAAATTATGTTGGTGTAATTACCGTTGTATTCGGTGCTGCGCACCACGGGGGGAGTGACGGCAGCACTTTCCCGCGCCGCACCCGCAACGAGAACGCAGAATACGACAGGGATGATTGGATTACGATACATATACAATGTGTGTATGACGGTTTGTCGGGCGCTGTGGTGATACCATACTTTATTTCATCAGCCGTGTGCAAAAAAATGCTGGCGATTTCTTTGGGGAGCCATCCCATGATTTTCCATTCCCCTTTCGCCAGAAATCCGTGTTCGATGCGCCACTGAATATTTTGAATCATAACCGAGATCTCCAAAGCCAACGACCTCGGTTCGTCGAGGACAAAGGGTATGACTTCTGGCTGAAGCAGCGTTGCTCCACCGCAATGAAGAAGTAATGGACGGCTATACGGCGTGCTGTATATTCAGCGCATGAAACGCGGCAGCAAATACCCCGCAGTCCACAGCGAGGCGAGTGAACTCAAAGACGGCCCCGCGATGGCGGCGCCAGTGGAGTCGGCCGCGATGATCCGTACCCAGATCTATCTCAGCCGTTCGGAGTATGACTTTGTTCAGGCCGAGGCGGCGCAACGCCAGGAACCCATGGCGGCGGTGATCCGTTCGTACATTGACGAGAAGATGCAGTTGCCCGAAGCGGCTTGGGCCGAGAATCCCATGTTGAAGCCCACGCCGCGCGATGCCCGGCTCGAACTGCCGGAGGACGCCGCCATCAACCACGACCATTACCTCTACGGTACACCCAGAAAATATATCAAGGCCCGGGGCAAATGGGTGATGACTGAACCTGCGGGAGAAAAGCCCTGATGCATCACCACCGCGTCTTTCTGGATTCCTCCTTTTGGATCGCCTTTCGCAACGAGCGCCAGTCGCACCACGGACGTTCCCGCGAGATCGTGACCCGGCTGTTCCAGCAACGCGCGCAATTCCTCAGCACGCCATTTGTCTTTGCGGAAGTCCACGCCACCTTCAGCCGCTCGAAGCAGGTTCGCGATCAGATCATTGCGGACTTTTGGGACAATCCCCTGTTGCACATGGCGGAAGTTTCGCACCACGATCACCGGGCCGCCATTAATCTGCTCCGGCAACACGAGGATAAAAGCTATCCGTTCTGCGACGCGGTCTCATTCGTCATCATGGCGCGTTGCCAGGTGAAACGGGTGGCGGCGTTCGACGATCATTTTCGCCAGTTTGGCGAGTTTGAAGTCATCAGTTGATCTCAGTTTTTTCCATGAGCGAAATTCCCAAAGCCTACGAACCGCAGTCCGTCGAGGACAAATGGTATGACTTCTGGCTGAAGCAGGGTTGCTTCACCGCCGACCCGGCGCGCGTGAGCGACAAGCGCCCGGCGTATTCCATTGTCATCCCGCCGCCGAACGTCACGGGCATGCTCCACATGGGGCACGTTCTCAACAACACCATCCAGGACATCCTCAGTCGCAAGGCGCGCATGGACGGCAAGGAAGTCCTCTGGCTGCCGGGCACGGATCACGCGGGCATCGCCACGCAGGTGCAGGTGGAGAAGGCGTTGAAGAAGGAAGAGCGTCTGACCAAATACGATCTCGGGCGCGAGAAATTTCTCGAGCGCGTCTGGCAATGGAAGGAAAAGCACGGAGGCATCATCATTCAACAACTCAAGAAGCTCGGGTGCTCGTGCGATTGGACGCGCGAACGCTTTACGATGGACCCGGAGTATTCGCGCTGTGTGCAAAAGGTCTTCGTCGAGCTTTACAAGAAGGGTCTGATCTATCGCGGCAAACGCATGGTGAACTGGTGTCCGGCCACGCAGACCGCGCTCTCGGACGAGGAAGTGGAAATGAAACCGCAGAAGGGTTTCATGTATCACTTCAAGGTGCAGGTGCATGAGAAATCCGAAATCCGAAATTCGAAATCCGAAATTGATCAGAGCCTCCTCACGTCGGCTGCTACAGAGGAGAAGAAGGGCGGTCCGGAGATTGATGCCGAAGGTCGTATTTGGCTCACCATCGCGACGACGCGACCGGAAACCATTCCGGGCGACACGGCGGTGGCGGTGAATCCGAAAGACCCGCGTTACGCGCATCTCATCGGCAAGCACATCGTGCGACCGTTGCCGGCGGAATTGCCGCGCGAACAGAAGCTCATCCCGATCATCGGGGACGAGCACGTGGATTTTGAATTCGGCACGGGCGTGCTCAAGGTGACGCCGGCGCACGACAAGGCGGACTTTGAAATCGGCCAGCGCCACAAGCTGGCGATTGTGGAAGTCATCAATGCTGACGGTTCAATGGGTGATCTGGCAGGCGCGGATTTGCGCGGGCTGGATCGGTTCAAGGCGCGCAAGGTGGCGGAAGAAAAACTCACGGAGCTTGGCGCATTGGTGGAAGCCAAGCCGTACGAGAACAACGTGGGCTTCAGTCAGCGCGCAGATGTGCCGATCGAGCCGCGGCTGAGCGAGCAATGGTTCTTGAAGTATCCGGCGGTGGAGCAATCCAAGGCGTGTGTGGAGCAGGAGGAGCGGAGCGCGGAGCATTGCTCCGCGCGAACCGAAGACGGGAACTTGCGGAGCAATGCTCCGCGCTCCGGGAAGATGCGTTTCCATCCGCAGCGGTGGGCGAAGACTTACGATCATTGGCTGGCGAACATTCAGGACTGGTGCATCAGCCGTCAGCTTTGGTGGGGGCATCGGATTCCGGTGTGGCACAAAAGGATTCGCGTTACTGAAGAGAATTGGTCGGACGAGTTGCTCGCGTGGGGGTGGGACGAATGGGTTGATGGTAATTGGCAACGACACGCAGCATCTGATCCAAGTGAAACGACTTTCGTCAGGATGATTCGCGTGTCCGACGGCAAGCCGGTTGATCCGAAAGTTCAGCCAATGAATCCTGCATTGAAACAGGATGAAGGTGATTACGATGTTTTCATTGCGACGCTTTCCCCAGCGTTGATTGAGAATTTTGAGAATTGCGGCTTCACCCAAGACCCCGACGTGCTCGACACTTGGTTCAGTTCCTGGCTCTGGCCGTTTGCCACGATGGGTTGGACCGGTGACAAAACCCAAGACTCCAAAAATCCAACACTCCAGGCGTTCTACCCGACCACCGATCTCGTCACCGCACCGGACATCATTTTCTTCTGGGTCGCGCGCATGATCATGGCGGGTTACGAATACATGGGGGAGCTGCCGTTCCAGAATGTTTATTTCACTGGCCTCATCCGCGACAAGCAGGGGCGCAAGATGTCGAAGACGCTCGGCAATTCGCCCGATCCGCTCGTGCTCATCGCTCAATACGGCGCGGACGCCCTCCGCTTCGGCACGATGCGCAGTGCGCCGCTCGGTCAGGATGTGTTGTTCGATGAGAAGGACGTGGAGCTGGGCCGCAACTTCTGCAACAAGCTGTGGAACGCGTGTCGCTTCCGGCAAATGCAAGGCGAGGAAGCGCAGAGCGAAATCAACCCTTCGTTGCTCACCAGCGATGACAAATGGATTCTGTTGAAGCTGAACCAGGCAATTCACGAAATTACCGAAGCCTTCGCCGAGTATAAGTTCAACGAAGCTACCGCCACGCTTTATCGCTTCTTCTGGAACGAGTATTGTGATTGGTATGTTGAGGCGAGCAAGGCTGCTCTCTCTGTTAGCCGCCGAGGTAACGAGGCGGGTCAAACTTCCTCATCACCTAATCCACCTCCTCACGTCGGTGGCTACGAGGATCCGCGCCACGCCAACACGCTCGCGGTGATTGACTTCGTGCTTTCGCACACGCTGCGGTTGTTTCATCCGTTCCTGCCTTTCATTACCGAAGAACTCTGGCACGGGATGGGTTATTCGCAAGACATGCCCGAAGGGCAGGGGGGCAAGACCATTATGAACGCGCCGTGGCCCAAACCCTTCGACAGCGATTTCCGCGATCACTATGGGCTGGATGATTGTTATCTCGAATTTGCGCAGGCGAAATACGATCTGGTCACCGCAGGCCGCAATCTGCGTCGCATTGGCAACCTCCAGTCTGGCAGGAAGGTCACCTACGTATTCAAGCCGGCCAGTCCCGTGCTGCCGCACGACGCCGAGGTGATCAGAATCCTCCTCAACTCCGAAGCGCTGGAGATTGTCGAGGATTACCAAGCGAAGAAAGGCACGCCGACGGCGCATACGCCGCTGGGCGAATTGTTCCTGCCACTCGAAGGCTTGGTGGATGTGGCGACGGAGAAGGCGCGCTTGACCAAGGAAAGGGAAAGGATCGAAACGGAGATTCTGAAGGTGCAGCAGAAACTTGCCAGCCCCGCGTTCGTGCAAAAGGCGCCGCCACAGGTTTTGCAGGAACACCAGCAGCGCCTGGCTGACTGGCAGGCAAAACTCGCCCACGTGCAAGCTGCTCTGACCGCGTTGGAGTGACCAAACTGCTTCTGCGTGAAGCTCGTAGATATCGTCAAGCAGGCTGGAGGTCAGACCATCCAGGACGGGAATGGTCATCGCGAAGGATTGTGCCTGATGCTTACAAATTGGAATAAACTATTTGACGCCGACAACGGCATCTGTTATGAATGTTGCAGTATTTGGAACGAACACTGATAATCCTTAGGACTTGTATGAGAATACTTACCGTTATGTTGTTGGCTGTTGCGCTGCTAGGCCAGTGTATGACCTCCTTTGCGGGCAGTTCCGGGTCTGCCACCTCGACAAAGAAGGCCCTTGCCAAGTCACCCGTGGCTGAAGTGCCGGCTATGGCTGCGGACTTCGTGGCTAAAGCCAAAACCTCGGAGCGGGACGCAGTAACCACTGATGTGGTCAAATGGGCTGTCAAATCGCATCCGAGTATCGCACCCGTTGTGGTTGGCGCCATCGCCCGCAAGACTCCCGAAGCTGCGTCCGTGGCTGCTTCCACCGCTGCCTCAATCCAGCCCAAGCAGGCAAAACTGATCGCGCAGGCCGCTGTGGCGGCTGCGCCGAGCCAAGCCGGCCAGATTGTCAAAGGTGTGTGCAAGGCTGTTCCGAGTGCTTATCGCGAAGTTGCGCTGGCGGCCTCCGGAGTTGCTCCGTCAGCGACCCGAGAGATTTTGTTGGGTGTCGGTGCTGCTTTGCCAAACCTGCAAGCCAACATAGACACCGCGATTGCGAACTCCGGTAACGGCACCCCTTCGGTCACTGCAGCGCTTGATTCGACTACCGGCTCTACCGCAGTGGTCGCAGGGAATCCGACGCCAGTTTATCGTGCGCCCACGATCGGTGCTCCCTATGTGCCGCTGTCTGGCACCGCCACCAACGCACCTCCAGGGAACAATGTGCCTCCTGGTGGGCGCGATTACGCGGCCCCTTGATGCATCCCATCTCCTTAAAGCCCATCTCATTTTGAGATGGGCCTTTTTCTTATTGCTGAAGCCACAAAAAGGGGCGGACACGTCTGAACGGATTCTGGAGCAACTTGCACGATTGCCAGATCAACAACGAAAGATCGAAAGATGTCCAGGCTTACGGATCACCTCTTCGGGACACGCTAAACAGTACGGCGCAGAGCAGCAGGAATAACATTAAGATTGAATAGATCTGGAGCGGAAGATCAAACCGCGCATGAACCAGACAGCCGATCAAAGCGATCCAGATGAGGGCGACGAAACGGCGACCACCGTGAATGCCCCCGGGCAAAAACCATCGCACCAGCACGCAAAGGAATGCGGTGGCAATCAGCAGACTTCCCAAGCGCCCGAAGGTAATCCGGGTTTCCAGCCAGTCGTTGTGCAACTGCGCTGGCCAATACTCGTCAGGTGAAGCGCGATACAACTGGAAGATCGGATTGAACGTGCCCGGCCCCGTGCCAAACCACCGGAAATCCTCGGCTATGCCTCTGGCCGTCTGATTAATCAATTCCCGCCCTACAAAACCCTGCTCCAAATCCGCCATCCGTGCCTCAAACTTTTCCCATCCGTAAATGGAACCCAAGGTAAGCGATCCGGCGAAAAAACCGACCAGCAGGACAAAGGTCAAACTCACGGTCGCCGGGGACGCCCGTGAAGCGGATCGCCGCCACAGGGAGAAAAAAAGCAACACTACGGAGGTCATCGCCATCTGGCCGGCCGCGACCAAGGCACCGCCCCGGGCCAAAGAAAGGATCGGACAGGCAGCCATAATGACACCGCAGAGCAGCAGCAGGTGATGCTTCCAGCGCCGGAATCCGGCAGTGCGATGAAGAGTCCACCAGAACCCCAGACAAACCGGCCAGATCAGATTGAAATAGGCAGCGGCATTGGCGCGGTAAGCGTACGGTCCGAATTGAGCTTCGGGTGACTTGTTTACGCGCGGCTCTACCAGCCAAAGCAGCTTGCCCACGTCACTCACCCGCTGGGCAATTCCCTGCAATCCAAGCAAGGCCCCGTTCACGCAAAGCAGCCAGAGCAGATTTCGCAAGCGGGTCGGCAGCAACTGCGCACTTGCCCTGGTTTGTGCAAGCACCGCGCGGCGTTCAGCGCGTTCTTCGCTGCGGGTCGTGCCTAGCAGCCAGTCACAGGTCCCCCAAAAAAAGCCGGCCAGCGCAGTGTAATTCCAAAACGCTTGCCAGGTCCTGGTGCAGTCGTAACTGTGCGGCAGCCACGCGATGATGTCGTGATAATAAAAACCCAGACTCTCGGGCTGCCAGGTGGCACGCGCGTTCAGGGCGCTGATCAAGCAATAGAGCAAGATCACTACGGTCACCCCGAAAAGGAGACTCGTGAGGTGATGCAGCCGGCGCGCCAGCGCGGGCGCGGTAGCGGCGGTTGGTTGCCAGCGGGGCGGTTGATAGCCCAACCCTCTTCGGACGCACCATTTGAAGCCCAGCAACCCACCGAGCAAATAGCCAGTGATATTCATGGTCCAGATGGACCAAGGTTGTGTTGTGCCAAACGCCCAAGGGCTGAACACCGCCGCAAAGTAAATCAACCACCCGGAAAAGTGATCCGCCAAGCGATACGCTACCACGGCGCGCAGACTGGTCGCGTTCAAGCGACCAACCACCGCGCTGTGCTCGCCGCTCACGGGTAAAGTCATGTGCGGACATTGAACTGGTTCAGCGGAGGCATCTCAAGCTTGACCTTGATTAGCGGCCCGCTAAGGTTTTGGAGGCCGTTGGATCGCTCCCCGGATGTTGAGCCCCCACGGCACTTGGAATTGCGATGCATTGCCCTGTTTTCGAATCCGGCTCGACCGCTGCCCAAACCCAATGGCTGGTATCCTGCCGCCATGAGGTTACGCTCCCATGCTATTCGGTATAACCTCACGAACCTCCCGTACCATTGCGTTCTTGCGCCGAATGGCGGCTCCAGTTTTGGGGTTGTTCCTCGCACCAGCGCTGATTACTGATGGGCTGGCTCAAGAAGCGTTTCGCGCCTCCCTGGCCGGCCAGGCCGCTGCCGAAGCACGCCAACTCGCGCTGGCAAACCAGCGATTCAATCTGCGGCTTGGGCCCGCCTCGGTGCGCTTCCGATCAGGTCTCAGCACGGAACTCACCGACAATGTCCGCTATAGCGAAAACGATCGGCAGGCCGATTTGATCATTCGCCCGCAGGCCAGCGCCGATGGTGTTTGGCTGGTAACGGACAAAAACGTCCTCACGCTTTCACTGGGCGTCGGATACGGCAAATACCTAAACGCCACCGAGTACGACGGGCTGTTCATCGCTCCCGGATCCGACCTGGCTTTTGATATTTACATCAAGGACGTCAAGTTGACGTTGTACAATCGTTTCTCTTTCTCCCAGGATGTGACGGGTGATCCGACGGTCAGCGGCATTGGCGGATTGGACCGTTTTGCGAATGCCGCAGGACTGAACATGGCATGGGACTTGAACAAGCTCATCATCGGCGCAGGGTACGAATACGATTTATTTCACCCAACGGAGGAACTTTACGCGAACCAGCGGCGCAGTTCTCATTTGTTCAATACCAGTGCCGCCTTGCTGCTGGGAACGACCGCCCGGGCTGGATTGCAGGCGGGAGGCGGTCTCACCGAATACGACTTGGATCTGTACTCCAACAATCAGCACATTTCGGTGGGTCCCTTTTTCAGCGTCCAACCGAGCGAGTATTTGAACGTGCGTCTGGCTGGCGGCTATGTGCTGTACTTCTTCGATCCTTCGCAGTCGGTTACGAATACCGAGAACTTGGATGCTTTTTACGCCGACCTTTCGCTCAATCACCGTCTCTCGGCCTTTCTTACCCACTCGCTATCGGTGGGCCACCAACTTCGGGCCGGTTACTTTTCCGACAGCCAGAAACTCCTCTACGCCCGGCACACCGCCAACTGGAGACTCTTTCTCAAGACGACGCTTCAGACCTCGCTCTCTTACGAACGGGTGGAGCAAACCCGGGATTTTGGGGAGACGGCGAATCGTTATGGCGTGGGCATCGGGCTGGTGCGCCCCTTGACGCAACGGCTCAGTGGCAGTCTGCGCTACCAGTATTATCTCAAGGATTCCGACCTCGAAAACCGCAGCTACACTCAGAATCGGCTTGTGTTGGACCTCCGGTACACCTTTTAATTCTGAGGCATGATGAAGTTTGTACGGAAACACGCCGTGTTGGCGTTGTGGGTGCTGGTCGCCGGGCTGGCGGTCAGGTCGCATGGCGCCGGTCAGGGGCGTGACGAGAGCGGCTTTTTGCCCACGGCAAGTGATGTCCTCCCGGCGGTGGCCGCACCTGCCAATCTCGCACCCGCAGCGGCAGTTTCCTCCGGCTACGTGCTGGACGACAAACGCCGGTTGTTGCCTGGCGATCGCGTGAGCTTTCAAATCCTCGAAGACCGCACCAACGCCGTGAGTTTACTGGTTACGGAATCCTCGGAACTCGACATCCCTTACATTGGGCGGTTGAACGTGAGCGGCAAGACCTGCCGGGAACTGGCGGACGAGGTGAAGACCATGCTGGAAAAGGACTATTACTACCGCGCCACCGTCATCATCGGACTCGACTCGCTCGCCAAGGTGCTGGGCAAGGTTTACATCTGGGGGCCGGTTCGAACCCAAGGGCCCATTGAAATCCCCGCCAATGAAGTCTTTACTGCCGGCAAAGCCATTCTCCGCGCCGGCGGTTTTACCGACTTCGCCAACAAGAAAGATGTCCGGGTCGTACGCAAAACCCCCACTGGCAGCGAGACGCTCAAGGTGAACATGATCGAAGTGTTTGACAAGGGCAACCCCGCGGCCGACATCGTGTTGGAACCGGAAGACTTCATCATCGTGCCGCAACGGGCCATCAATTTCTAAACTCGCCAATGCAAGATCAATTGCCCCCCACGCACGACCGATCCACGCGTTCCGCTCATTTCTTCAACTACCTGCATCGTTACCTGGCGTTGTTGCGGAAGTGTTGGTGGGTGGTGGCCCTCACCGTGGCGCTCGGATTGGGCTTTCAGGCCTACCGGATTTACACCGCGCCCATGACCTACCAGTCGGTCGCCCGTATGATCGTCAGCATCAAGATTCAGAATTTGCCCACCGGCGCCGTTTACACGGAGGAATTGAGCAACTTCCTCGGCACCCAGCAGGCGCTGATGAAGAGCGGCACCGTCCTGAACCGCGCCTTCGAGCAAGTTCAAGCCACCAAGCCTGATCTCGCTGCCTCACCAGTGGACCTCCAGATCAGCGTTTCCCCCAAGACCACCATTTTCAATTTGGTGGCCACGGGGACTGAACCGGAGTACACCCGTGCTTTCTTGGACGCCTGCATGGAGGAGTACATCAATCTCAAGAAGGAGATGCGGATGTCCACCTCGGAAACCACGCTCGCCGGCATCACCGCCCAACTCGTCAGCCTGGAGCGCGACCTCAAGAAGCAGGAGGCGGAACTGCTCGATTTCCAAGGCTCCAACAGCATGGTCTTCCTGCAGGAACAGGGCAACAGCGCCGGCAGCTATCTGGTGAAGCTGAATCAGACTTTCGCCGTCCTCAAAACCGAACTGCAACTGCTCAACCTGCTGGACCTCGACCAGACCCTCGAACGACAGCAGAAGCCCACCGCAGTGGTGGCCGGAGACACCAGTTGGAACGACGCCGGCTCCCTGAATCCCCTCCATTCGGACTACCTTAAAGCCCGGCAGGAGATTCAACTGCGCAAAGCCGAACTTCAGGAATGGTCGGAAGTGTATCGCCCCAAACATCCGCGGATAATCAGCTTGAACGATGAGATCACCCGACGCGAAAAGCTCCTCGAAATCTTCCGTCAGCAAAGCCTTGAGCAACTCGAAAACCGCCGCAGTTCCCTAGCGCTCCAAATGGAAAACCTTGAACGCGAGATCAAGGAATGGGAGGTCAAATCCCTCGACATCAGCCGCAAGATGGCCGAGTTCGAGCGTCTGCGCGCCAACAAACAGCGCACCCAGGGTCTCTATGACCGCCTGCTCGGTGCCATGCAGACGCTGGATGTTGACAAGGATCTCAGCCAGGAAAGCGTGACGCCGTTGGAACGCGCCTCCCCCGCCCGACCGGCACGCGGTAACGCCCTCCAGACCATGACCATCGCCGGCTTGCTGGGCTTATTGGCCGGCGTGGCCCTGCTGCTATTGGTGGACCGCTTTGACGACCGCCCCGCCTCCTTTACGGACCTCCAGGATATGTTTGACGAGCATGTGCTGGGGCAGATACCTCTGCAACCAGCGGCGAAATCAAAGTCCAAAGCGGGTGTGCCCCTCGTCCAGCCCAACGACGACCGCCACACCTTTGTGGAAGCCTATCGCAACGTGCGTTCTTCCCTCCTCTACATGGCTACGGAGGGGAAACGACCGCGCACCATCGTGGTCACCAGCGCCATTCCCGGCGAAGGCAAGTCGCTCACCGCCGCCAATCTTGCCATCACCATGGCTCAGGCCGGCTCGCGCGTGGTGCTCGTGGACGCCGACTTGCGCAAAGGCCAGCTTCATCAGCGGTTTGGCGTCAACGCATCGCCCGGCTTGGAGGAAGTTCTCGCGGAGGGCATCCCTTTGGCGCAAGCCCTGCAACCGACTTCGGTGGCCAACTTGATGTTCGTGCCGCGCGGCAAGACTTCCCGCAATCCCGGCGAATTGTTCCTCACCCAGAGCACCCTTGATCTGATCAAGGATCTTTCGGCGCAGTACGATTACGTAATCCTGGATACTGCCCCCGTCATGGCGGTGGACGATGTGACCAGCCTCGCCCACCATGCCGAAGGGGTCGTGTTTGTGCTGCGGGCCCGCTTCACCTCCGCCCGCGTGGCCCGCGCCGCACTCGAATTGCTATACCAACGCGAGGCCGACGTACTCGGCCTGGTGTTCAACGGGGTACAGGTCGGCCGATCGGATTACTATTACTACAAGTACAAGGAGTATTACACCGAGTACCGCTCCGCCTGAGCCATGCCCCCTGCCGTTCCCAACCGTGCCTGCCAAGTCGCTCCTGCACAGGCGAATCATCGCTTGATGCTAGTACTGCGACAAAGAAGTTTCGATGCATCCTGCGGCGCGCACGGAGTGACGCGCCCTACCTTGGGTCGGAATTTGTTTGTCACGATGCTAGTTCCCGAAAGTCAGGGGTTCCACGGCGGATTGTCCGCGGGACGCGCCGCGTGGTTGCCTATTCCTGTTCATCATGGCTACCGGCCCGGAGGACCAGTCCCTGGCTGATACCCAATCGCAGCGCGCTTGGTTCTGCCTTCATTCGCGGCCCAAGCATGAGCACATTGCGGCCCGGCATCTGGCCGGCATGGACGGGGTGGAAACGTTTCTGCCCCGTATCCGCTTTCGGCGCAAAACCCGGCAAGGACCGGCGTGGGTGACGGAAGCGCTGTTTCCCAACTACCTGTTTGCCCGCTTCGATTGGCACGCTTCGCTGCGCCGCGTTCACCACGCACCGGGCATCGCGGGCGTCGTCCATTTCGGCGACAAATGGCCAACCCTTTCCGACTCCACCATCTCGGAGTTGCGTCAACTCTGCGGACCGGATGAGCTTCGCGTGCTGTCCGCCGACATGGAAGTGGGCGATGCCGTGGAAATCGCTGCCGGTGCGTTCCAGGGGCTTCAAGCCGTGGTCACACGGGTCATGCCCGCCAAAGCCAGAATTGCCGTCCTGCTTGGATTTCTGGGCCGCCAGACGCCTGTGGAATTGCCGCAAGACGCGGTCATCCGCCAGGATGACGTGCGAACCCGCCTCCGTTGACCACCGACGAACCTACGCATGTCTGCCGCCGGGTTCATCACACGGCCCAAATACCACCCCCCCCCAATGCAATCGGCCCGTGAAACGACTGCATCGCTCCACGGGCCGGGACAAATCCGACGCAATGCCAGTACGCAACACCTCAAAGCGTACCGCGCATCAGTGCTGGGGTTCAGTCATCCATAAACTGAGAAAGCCGTCTGCGTAATCCCCCCGCCTCACCTCAAGCGACAACTTTCGATCTCCGCCACCAACCGGGGCAACCAGTTGCGCTGGGAAAATGTGGCCGCCACCTTGCGTTGGTTTTCCGAACCACGGGACACTGGCTGGCCGGCCAGCCGCCGAATCTCGGCGACGCAGGTATCAACGTCGCTGTGTTCCACGCGAGCGCAGACTTCAGCCTCCACACCATCCAGCACTTCCGAAACGTGGCTGGGTTGAGGTCCGACATAGAGCACCGGGGCACCCACACTCAACACGTTGTAGATTTTGCAGGGATGGATCGTGCCGACAAATTGATTGCCCATCACCACCACGTGCAAATCCGCCGCCGACAATGACGCGGAAAGCTCGGCCAATGGTTGATAGGGCAGGCAGAGAACATTGCCACTCTCCCGCCGCCCCGCAACTCGTTGCTCGATCTTGCGATACTCGCTGCCGCCCCCCACGAAAACAAATTTGAAACGCGGTTCTGCCGCGAGCCGCTCCGCCGCCGCCAGCACGGTATCCAACGGATGACAGGGACTGTGATTTCCAGAATACATCACCACGAACTTCCCGGTCAGATCGTGTTGTTGACGGAAGCGTTCCCGACCCGGCGCATCAAACCGCACCGCGTCATCATGAGACCACGGCGGGATCACGGCCACCTTTTCCGCGGCGATTCCCTTGGTCAGTACCAGGTCACGCATGAACCGATCCAGCACCACAATCCGCGCGGCGTGACGCAGACTGAATTGCGAACACCGCTCCAGGCAGCGCGCGGCAAAGGAGTCTCGCCGCAGCCAGCCCGCGGCGATGGCCTCATCTGGATTGAAATCCATCACCCAATAGACAAACCGGCTGCCGCGTAGTCGCGCCCACGCGGCACCGATGAAGGAGATGAGCGGTGGGGAGGTTAGCGCCACCACCACGTCCGGTCGCGGCAACCACGCGAGGCGCAGGGCGCAACTGAACAGAAAGCTTGCGAAATCCGTCGCTCGCCGCCACTTGGCCCCCTTCCCAAACCGTGTGGACCAGAGGCGAAAGATGCGAACTCCACGCCATTCCTCCTGTGCCGGAAACACCCGGTCCAACTCGTCATAAGCTCGGCGGCTGGCCACCACCGTTACTTCATGCCCGCGTTCCGTCAGGGCCGTGGCCACCTGGGTCAGATACTGCGCCGTGGCCATCACGTCGGGATGAAACGTCTGATTGAGAAGAAGAACTCTCACGCGAGAACAAGGGCAACTCCGCCACCCCCCACCCGTTGAAGTTCCGGTTATCGGCTGGCAGTGACGGAGCGGGCCACCGCTACGGTTTGGGCGGGCTCGGACAGAGCCGCTTCCAAGCCAGGAGTAAACCGCACCGGCTGTCCGGTTTCCACACGCCAACGTGTGGCCGCCTTGACCCATGCCTCCGCCGCGAGTTCCGTCATGTGCTCGAACAACTGTGGAGTCATCTCGTCTGCATTCGCCTCGAACGAAACCCGCGTCGTGCCATCCCCGGCCAGATCGAATTCCCCTCGGAGGTGTTTCTCAGCTCGAGGCTGGTTTTCACGTTGCCAAAGACGCTCCTCGCCAGCCACGCGCAACCGCACTTGGGTCAGCCCCAGTTTCCCAACCAGGAACGTGTACTCTCGCCAGAGGGCCTCCAACGTGCCAGACCGCTGGGCTTCCAATTCGATCCAATGCGACAAGGCCAGGGCGTACTGAATTTCGCGGCGCATTTCGAGCGAGTTGCCGAGCACCCGGCCCACGGAGAACCAGTTCCGACTGAAACTGAATGAGCGCGCCGCCAACAGCAGGAGCAGGCAGGCAAAGCCGAAGAAGATCGGCACCAACCGACCCTGCGACCAAAACACCCCGAAGGCCATCAGCAGGAACACCACGGAAATGCCGTAGAGCACCAGGACCGCGCGCGTACGGGTGAATCCCGAACTGAGCAGTTTGTGGTGGAGATGGGAGCGATCCGCCCGGAAAAGCGGCAGGCCTTTCAGACCGCGCCTCAAGATCGCGAGGGTTACATCCAAAACCGGCAAGGCGAGCGCAAACAGCGGCGCCAACAACGCCGCCATCACGGAGCCTTTGTGGGAATTGATCAGCGACAATGCCCCGATCAAGAATCCCAGAAAGTAAGCCCCGCCATCACCCATGTAGATCTTCGCGGGCGGAAAATTGAACCGGAGAAACCCGGCGAGCGCGCCCACCATGCCGGCGGCACAGAGCAGGGGAAAAGCCAGTTGCCACGAGTGCCCCACATAGACCAGCAAACCCATCAACATCAGCGCAATGCCTCCCGCCAGACCGTCAATGCCGTCAATCAGATTGATCAGATTTGTCAATGCCACGAGCCACACCACCGAGAGCGCTGGTCCCAGCCAGTCGAGGTCGTAGGAACCGCCAAAGATCCCGCTGACCGTCCCGACCCGTAGCCCGAGGGCGCACGCCAAACCGGCAATCAGCACCTGTCCCAGCAATTTCTTCCGGGCGCCTAGCGGCTTGAGGTCATCCCACAATCCGAGGCCAAACATGGCCAGCGAAGCAGCATAAATGACCCAATGCAGCCTGGCTTCCGGTGCGGCTTGCGGAAAAAGCAGCAACGCCACCAAACCGACCAAGGCAAAGGCTAGGACCAAGGCCACACCCCCCAGGCGCGACACCGGTTTCTTGTGCGTGTGGTGGAAGGAGCGGTGCAACTCCACTGTGCCCGCCGCTGTCCGGCGGATGATGACAGGAATGGCCACCAGGGTAATCAGCAACCCTGCTGTCGCCGCGATGAAGATGGGCAAAAGCTCCATGTCTTAACGACTCCACTTTCCGCAACTCGACTCGACGATGCGAACTGAGGGCAGCATAAGTCGCTCAAGTGGTATGTCCATACTGAATCCCAGCCAATGACTGGACGCTACATCCGTGCCGTTCAATCAAGGTTGGCAGCGCGCCCCAAAACCTTTTTTCTATGCAGTTGACGAAGCACCGGGCCTGCCATGCTCACGATTACGCGGAGGGCTGCAAAAGTCGCCTGACGTCGTCTTCTACATTGTTGACGAGTTTATCCGTCATCCTTTACGTCCTCGAAGACGATGAGCTTCTCCAACTGTGCTCGCACTGCCGTCTCGGCGGCCACCTCATCGTCCGCACCCGCGACGGCGATTTCGAGCATTCGCAGGCCGTAATTCCGACTGCCGGCGAGCGCCGCAGCAACGCGTCGCGCTGTATTCTCGCGGTAACTGGTCACAAACTCCGGCGCCGCTGAGTCTTCATATTGACCGTAGAACACGCGCAGCTCCCGGCCATTGCTTTCAAAGACGTACCTTAAGAAGGAGTAGTTCACACCCCGCACCTCATAGGTACCGAGGCCCAGGTCAGCCAGAAGTTTCATACCGCCGGCCGACAAGCAATGCTCTGGCCGATGTGTTTTGTTCAAGTGGCTGCGCACGCGCGCATATAGCGAGCGCGACGGTTGCCAGCGAAAATACAACAACTGCCAGTAAGTTCCGTCCGGCTCCAGCCAAGCGCATTGACCGCCTGATTCAAAGAAAATCTGCTTCTTCACCGCGTCCGAGAGTTCGATGCGCCGGAAAGTGGGCTTCTCTTCCGGCCAGCGTATGGTCCACGCTTGCGCGGTTCCGGCGTCCGTCTCGTGGGAGCGATACCAGATTTCGGTCCCGACCTCCACCAGCACCAGCCAGCACATCAACCCAACCGCGAGTTTCATCGGAAGTTGGCTGGGAGAAAAAGTTGCTGACACACTTGGCGTTTTGGCATCCGGCGCCGCTGCTTTGGTTGCTTCCCTTGCGGGTGGTGGCGTCTGCCTTTGGCGCATCCAAAGCCCTGTCGCCCACAGGCCAAAGAAACATCCCACAAGAATGGAGACTCCGGCGGGATCGTGCCACTTGTCAATTGCCGCCACGCCATCCCGCGCCGCCACCCAGGTCAACAATCCGGTACGGCCGACGTTGAAACCAAAGGCCAGGACAAAGCCAACCCCGACGCACAAAACCCGCCGCACGACCGTGAGCATGTACAGCTCCCCCAAAAACAACGCGAGCATGAGTGTGGCCTGAAACGACCGGATGCCACTGCACGCTTCGTCAATCCCCACCACGCCGGTACTGATCTCAATAACATTGCCATGCTGAACCGCCGGGATGCCAATCAAGCCGAGTACTTCAATCGTGGTCGCGGTGTTCCAGCGGGTCAGGGTTTGAATCAGCATGCTTTCCAGGCCGGAGGGCCAGGGAATGGCCACCGCAAAAAACGCTACGGGAAACGCAAAGTGTCGCAACCACCGCGCGCCGCCCACCAGATAAATCAAGGCCAGGGTCAGACCTATGATTTCGAGCGCCCACAACAGACTGGTCAGCCGCCAGATGGGATTCGCTTCGTGCAGAAACCGCGCCGGCAGAACCAGCAGTGCGGCCAAAGCGACCACGGCCAGAGCCAGACGCGGATAGCCTGGAGGTTGAGCGGCGGGGCGGGTCTGCCATCGCTGCCAGAACAAGTAGAGGGCAAGGAACGGCACCGCCCAGCCGTAGTTGTAATGTTCGTAGGCCGACCACTGGGCGCCCAGTTGATAAACGAGCACCAGCCAGTAACCAACCAACGGCAACAGCCACAGGCACACTCTGGTCCAAGGTTTAAGTTCAGTGAGCATGAGGCAAACAAAAGCCCGTCCGGTTGCAGTCCGGACCTTCAGGTTGCGAACTGTAATTCATTTGTGACAACGCACAGTGGATTCTCTCAATCTCCATCGCCTCGACCCATGCAAACCAGGTATTCCAAATCTTGATTTCCTTCGCCACCCGTTGCCAGAATCCATCGCCAATTCGCGCTCACGTGTTCTTCTCGGGTTTGGCCGTCACAAACGGCCCCAAACACAGGACATCCAGGTCCGTCCGCACAAAACAATCCACCGCCTGCTGCGGCGTATCCACAATGGGTTCGTTCTCATTGAAACTGGTATTAAGTACCACGGGCGTGCCGCTCCTGGCGGCGAAGGCTTTGATGAGACCATGATAGAGCGCGTTCTGGGAAGCCTTCACTGTGTGCAACCGACCGGTCGCGTCCTGATGACACACGGCCGCCAGCGCCTGCCGATGCTCGGGCCGGATCTTGACGACGTGCATCATAAACGGACTTTCCACGTTCTGCTCGAAATAGCGGCCCGTCTCTTCGGCGAGGATCGTCGGCGCGAAGGGACGAAACGCCTCACGCCGTTTGATCTTGGCATTGATCAAATCCTTCATACCCGGCCAGCCAGGGTGCGCGAGAATGGAGCGATTTCCCAACGCGCGCGGTCCCCACTCACTGCGGCCCTGATACCAACCCATGACGTGCCCTGCGTTGAGATGCGCCGCCGCCCGTTCCCACAGCAACGGCGGCTCGCAACGCTCGAATGGCAGTCCCGCCCGCCGTAGCGCCGCTGCCATGTCCGCCTCGGAATGTTCCGGCCCCCAGTAGGCGTGATCAATCATGCCTGCGCGGGATTGTTTCAAGATGGCGTTCCAGACATACAGCGCCGCGCCAATTCCCGTGCCGTCGTCCGAGGCCGCACACTGGATATAGGATCGCTTAAACGGTGTCTCGCGCAGAATCCTGGCGTTGCAAACCCCGTTTAACGCGCAACCACCGGCCGTAACCAGATTCTCGGTCGGCACCGAGCGGTGCAAGTGCCGCAGGCAACCCAGCACCGCTTCCTCAAAATGCGCCTGACACGAAGCCGCAATATCCTTCTCCCGCTGGGTGATCTCCGCGCTCCGCGGCCGCGGGTCGCCCAGCCGCCGCCTCAGTTCCGGGGAATACAACGGCGGCAACACGATCTCGCCGTGCTCGTCCACGCACTCCTCCAGATTCTTGCCCAGCGGGACAAAATAATCTCTATGCAACCGAAAGTCGCCACGACCATCGCACCGCAGCAACTCCTGCATCAGTTGCGAGTATTTTGGCTCGCCGTAGGCCGCCAGGCCCATGACCTTGTATTCCTCGCCAAACTTGTCAAAGCCGATGAACTGGCAGAGCGCCGTGTAGAAGTAGCCCAAGGAATCCGGCATGAACACGCGGTCCAGGATGGCAATCCGGTTACCCTCGCACCGCGCGAACATCGCCGAGGTGAAATCACCCGCCGCATCGTAGCTGAAGCCGGCGGCACGATCAAAATCACTGGCATAATAGGAACTGGCGATGTGCGCCAGGTGATGCTCCACGCGCACCACTTCAAACCGGCAGTCGGCCGCACGCACGCCGCACGCCTCCGCCACGAGTTCCTGCATGGACTGCATTTTGGCGCGCCGTTGAAAGTGCGTCGCCACACCGCGCACCGATTTGACCGGCGTGCGCAAGACGTGGCTTACCTTCGCGCCCAGGTTGGCGTTGCTGTCGTTGCCGATGGCGAGGTAATCAATCTCCCGCACCGTGGCACCGGCCATCCGGAGCACGGCTTGCAGGGCGCGCCCCGGAAATCCCGCAACGTGTTTGCGCCGCGCCCCAAGCCGTTCTTCGGCCACTGCGGCAACCAGTTTGCCATCCACCACCGCACAAGCAGAGGAATCCGGGTGAAACGCGTTAAGGCCAATGATCAAGCTCATGGGGAAAAAGCTGAAATTGCTGAAGACTTAAGTCTGTGAAACTACAAAACCGACCTGTTGGATGGATTGATTCTGAAGTAATGGCTCTTGAACTCGGCGCTTGGTCATTTACGCCCAATCATGTTCGCCAGCCAACCTAAGTATGGCAGCCCGGGTTGCGGGTGCGACCCGGAAGCGAAGCCGGTCCAATTCATCGAGCATCGGCCGCACCTCGGGTATGAGCCGTTTCCGCTTGGCCTCGAGCAGCAAGCCCATGGTGCCGGTCATTGGGATGTTCAGCAAGCCCGCGACCCGCCTCGCGACACCGTCGTCGAGAATGACCACCGGACCAGGTGATTCCAGCGCCAGCGCCAGAACCCCCGCTTCGCCCCGCCCCAAGTCGGCCACGAGCGGTAACGCGGGTGAACTCGCAGGAGTCCGGATGGTGATCCAGGATAATGCTTGCACGTTGGGCACGTCCCAGCGCGCGGCTTTTCCCGCCTCCAGTTCTTCCGCCACCGCCGCGGGGGATCACGCCGCCCGTCAATGCCGGGAAAAGCTCCAACCGTCCCAAGTGGTGAAGATACTGGAGGGGAGAAGTATTGCAGATGAACTCAGGCAAAGCGCGTTTCTCTCAGCAGTTCGTCCTCGGTCAACCGGAAGGTGTCCAATCCGAAGTCAGCCAGTTTGGAAAGAAAGACCACGCGGGGCAACCCCGCCAGACCCGCCGCCGCCCCGGAAGACAGTTCTCCCATCTCGTAGAGTTTGACGGCCGCCGCCAGTAACAAGCGCGCTCCCACAACTTCCGGCGTACTCCGTAGCGCGAGGAGACTTTCATTCGAAATCTCCAGGAAAATCTGGCTCATGCCTTGCACTTTAGCACACGCCTGCGGTGGGCGACAAGTCGGGCTTGCCATCCACCACCGCACAAGCGGAGGAATCCGGGTGAAACGCGTTAAGACCAATGATCAAGCTCATAAAGGACAAATACGGAGCGATTGAAATCGAATGGTGGACGGCGGAGAGCGGCGGACGGAAGTCGCCTCTGGTTTGACCTGGTTTGACTTACCTTGATTTGCCTTGAAAGGATCTGATTTATCGTCGCTCTGGGAACTCTCCGCAAGAGTCCTGGGCGACAGCGGCAGCGGCGTGTGACCGCCGTGGCTTCGGCTCAGTCACGCCGCCTCCCGCGCTCGCGGCGCGCCGCGACAACACTTTGGCTGACATTCCGATTTCGGTTGATGCCAGAGTCTGTCAGTTTTTCAGTTTTTCCTCAAGCAGGCGAAGTGAAAGCATTATCTCCGCCAGCGTCCGTTGCAGGACGTAATACCAGCCCGGCCAGCCGTCCAGGATCAAGCCTTTGCCGAACAGTGTGTAGAGCAACACCAGCCAGGGCGCCAATACCACCTTGCACCGGAGACGATCCGCCCGATTAAGATGGCCCACAGGCGACTTGAGCAAGTGTTCCGCTTCGCGCACGGCGTAACGATTCTGTTCGGCGAGCCAGCGGTCCAGCGGTTTGCGGTCGTCGTGCAGAATCCGCGCCCGTAACGCCCGCACCGGCCCGTCAATCTGCACCCGGTGGCCGTGGCCTTCGTCGCGATAGTGCGCCTTGTCCTTACGATAAAGCACCGTTCGCGGCGGATACAGCGAGGCACGCAACGGTCGCCCGTGAATGCAGTAAGTGAAGGCCGCACGGTATCCGCTCACGCCCTCTGGCGGATGCAAGACGGCCAACTCCGTCTCAAAGCCTGCGGCGAGCACGTAATCCGCGTCCAGCGACAACACCCACGGCGTGTGAATCTGTTCGAGACCAAAATTGCACTGAGCTGCAAACGAGTCGAATCGGCGTTGCACGACTCGCACCTGCGGCCAGCGCCGCACGATCTCCACCGTTTCATCCGTGCTCCCGCTGTCCACTACGACGATTTCCTTGGCCCATTTCAGCCACTCCAACGCACGCGCGATGTTTGGCGCTTCGTTGAAGGTGAGGATCAGCGGTGTGATTTGAGTGAACATGCGGCAAACATTCGATGGGACTTCAGTGCCCCTTGTGGCTCTACCACCACGCGCTCTCCAGAGGAAACCTCTTGGAACCCTGACAGCGCCTCGCACCCATGAGCCGTATTGCCAATGCGCGGGTCTGCTTCCGGCACTTGCTGCTCGACCGCGAACCAGGGCAACTTAGCCTGGATACACTTGCTTTTTCCATCCGCTAACTTCCCCCTTCAATTGCTTCCGGTTTCTCCCCGTGACCAAGCATCCAGGCATACACCGCCTGCATTCTGGCCGCGATGCCTGGCCAACCGTACTTGGTTTCAACCAGTTGACGTCCGCGCACGCCCATCTCCCGCCGGGTTTCGTCGGTCAACGCCGTCGCTTCGCGCAAGGCACTGGCCAGCGGTTCCACTCCGATGGGCGTCCACCAACCACACCCGTGCGTGACCAAGTCTTCCCACGGCGTGCCATGCGTCGTGAGCACCGGCACCTCGCACGCCAGCGCCTCCGCCACCACAATGCCGAAATTCTCCGAATGGCTGGGCAATACGAACACATCCGCCTGCCGATACAAGGCCCACTTCGCCTCCCCCGCCACGGGACCGACAAATGCAAATTGGGTTTCCAATTTCAGCTTTCTGATTTCTGCTTTCAGTTCTTCGCCGTGCCCCATTTCTGCGCCGCCCGCGATGACGACCCGCCAGCCGGCAGGCCGGACGATGGCCCATGCCCTCACCAGGTTCAATAAGCCCTTGATGGGATGAATACGTCCCAAGAACAAAACAGTGCGTGCTCCAGACTTTCGATTGCCGATTTCTGATTTCGGATTTCCGGGCGGAAGTTCCACGCCATTGGGAATCATGGCCACGGGTTGGGTGAGACCTGCATTGCGCAATTCTTGCACCTCTGCCGGCGAGGTAGCGTGCAACACGGAAGCTGTCTTTAAGTCGCGTCGCTGGTATAGCCACCAGGCCACGGCTTTCCTCCAGCCCTGATGCCGTCGCGACCACGCGGTCAACATGCCGTGCAGACTCACGATCCGCGGCACCTTCAGTGAGCTTGCCGCACGAGCGACGGCATGATTGTTCGGCAGCCACAGGCCATGATCGTGGATCAACCAATTCCGTCCCGCCTTGCCCCGTTCGCGCAATACCTGCCAAAAATCATTCGTGCGCGGCCACCAACGGATCGAACGATTGGCTCCTGGCAAGAGATGGGGACTGATTCGAGCGACAGATGGCAGCAACGGAAGCGGCTGTCCCGGCGCAGATTCACAACTGATCAATTCCACCTGGACACCGCGTTCAGCCAGCGCAATAGCGAGCGCTGGCACGCAGCGCGACGGCCCGCCATATTCCGGCTGCAACCCCGCAATGGTGAAGAGGACTTTCAAACTGCAAAGCCTGACACGTTGAAATCTATCCCCCAGACCAACCACAATCCCGCGGCAACATACAACCGCGGCGGTGAACTCGCCGCACTCCAGACGCTCCGCGCAGCACGGAGGCGGTTGATTCTCGCGCCAGCGTTTGGAGTGCGGTAGCTTCAGCACCGCTTTTTGTTACCAAGCACTCCAGAGACAAAACAAAACCGGAACAAACCATGAGGGAACATCGCTCTGGAAGGCAACCCGCAAGCATCCAACCGCCGACGGGACGCCGCAACGCAACAGCGGCGGTGAACACGCCGCACTCCAGACGCTTCGCGCAGCACGGAGGCGGTTGATTCTCGCGCCAGCGTTTGTAGTGCGGTAACTTTATCACCGCATTAAAACCAGGATCAAACTACGAAAGATGAATGACGACTGAAGGTCGGGTCATCATGGGTTTGGATGGCAACCCACAATCAACCAACTGCCGGTCACAGCGTGCATTTCAGGTGCTGGTGCCGCGGGTCCCCGGCGGACTTTCCAGCAGTTGCCCGCCCCCGGTGGCTTCTCCCCCGGCCTTGCCACGCGCACGGCGCGGACGCAACGTGACTCCGGGGTTGGTGGCGATCCGCCACAACCATGCTCCCATCACTTTGATGAAGAGCGCCATCACCAAAAAAGCCATCAGGTTGCCACCCACCAATTTGATATTCGAGGTTTCCAGGTTAAACGCGCCGAAGATGAGGATCGCCGTCGCGGTGGCATAGCCCAGCGTGGTATGTCGCGAGGAATATACGAAAAAGCGGTAAATGCCACCGTAAAACAACCCCAGGAGGAGAATCGGAGCAAACATCCCCACCCGGCCGAAGTCAATGTAGCTCTCGCCGATGTAGCCGATGCTGATGGAAGTGCCCTGCTCCTCGCCAGCCACCACGACCCCCGAGTACAGCGAAGTCCGCTCCGAATCATTAATCACCGGCTTGTCGGGGTAAAACAACCGCGGCATCAGCACGTGTTTCACCGCCCCAAACCAAAGTTTACCATGCTCATGGGGGAGGTTTGCCGGCACATTGGCCAATGTGAGCGCAAAATAATTGACGTATCCGACACGGAGGATCAGGTCTTCCAAGCCCGCTTCAATCGCCGGCCACGTCAGGCCGCTGACCAGGCTCTGCAGCTTGGCAACGCGCTCCGGCACCGGGACCAAAACCACCTGCTGCCTTGAGCCTTGATTCAGAAATTCGCGATAGTCCGTCTTGATCACTGTCCAAATGAGAGCGAAGGCCAGCACCATCGCCGCCATCAGGCTGAATTGGGCTAATCGCCAGCCACGGAAGATGAAATGAGCGCTGGGCAAGACCACCAGCAGCACAAAGAACACCCCCTTGAAGCCGCTGAAGAAGCCGAGAATCCCCGTGAAGAACTCCACGATTACAGTGATTGCCAGCAGAGCGTAGCCCCGCCGCTGTTTCACCACGGCGTAGGCCAGCAGGAAGACCATTACCCACTTGATCGTTCCCGCCGCCAGCAGCGGCTGCCGCAATGGGGGAAGGAACGCTGCGAGGCGCCCCGCGAAGTACAGGCCGGCAAAGGCCGCCAGATACAAAGTAAAGATCGCGGCCGGCTGGAGTTGGCGGGATTCCCGTGCCGCACGCTCGGTCACATGGGTATCACGCTTCACGAGGGCCAGGCGCATCCCGGCGGCCAGAACTAAAATCCCAATCAAACTTAATCCGGTGGCCTCCACCAATTGAGCCCCTCCCGGCACCGAACCCAGCGCAATGCCGTAAAAATTGGTGTAAAAAATGGCTACCGAAGACTGGAGCCATTGAAAATAACAGGCAAAGAGCAGCACTGGCGGTTCCCCTTGAAACCATAGCAGACTGGCCAGTACTGGCAGCAGCAAAAGACTGAAAGGTGTCAGGAAAGGATTGGCGGAGAAACCGCCCACCGCGGCAAAGAACAGCACGACACTCCAAACCCACACGGGCAACGGTTGGAAAAAACCCTCAGGTGCGCCGGTAGCGCGTCGGCGGCGAACCCGCACGCGTCGGCTCCGCAGTGGTTGTGCGGCGCTGGTTTCGCCCGGAGTGGCAGGGGGTAAAGACACGATTGTATCAGTCTGCGTCGTTTCCATTATTCATCGGCTTTGCCGGCGGCTTCACCGCGCATCTTGTGGCGGCGGAGGTGACTCTGCTTCATCTCGACTCTTAAGCAAGTCAGCACCAACGGATATTTGATGAATCGCGCAAACTCACCGCTGGCTTCCGCCAACCTATCTGAAACCGCCCGCCTCGCAAAACTGTTTCCCGGATCCAAGTTGATACGCGTTGGCAACAGCGGCGGTGAACACGCCGCACTCCAGACGCTCCGCGAATTCCAGATGTTCGGGCGTTCTCGGTTCTTGGTTTTGGGTTGGTAATTATTGGGCTTTGGCGCTCCATGCTCCTTGCTCAATTCTCAATTTTCTGCTTTCTGCTTTCTGCTTTTTTATTTCAGCTTTTCAGCTTTTGAGAAACACTTCCGCCCACTCCCGCCGAAACCGTTCCTCACCGAATTTTTCGTCCAGATTGCGCCGCGCCGCGAGGCCGGCCCGCTTCATCTCCTCTGGCCGGTCCAAAAACCACTCAATCCCCTCCACCAGTGCCTCCACCGATTTGTCCCGACACACAAATCCATCCACCTTGTGCGCGATCATTTCTGGCAGACCCCCGTCGGGAAAAACCACCGATGGGATCCGCTGCGCCTTGGCCTCCAAAACCACGTTGGCAAAGGCCTCACGGCACATCGAAGGGCACACGTGCAAATCTGAACTACGCAACAACTCCGGCACATCTTCCCGATACCCGAGGAACTGGATTTGTTTATCGAGCCTGTCCGCCTTGAGTCTGGCCATCAATGCCTGCGCCATCGGATTTTGCCACGCGTAGTCTCCAGCCAGATACAATGACAGGGGTCGGCCTGCCGAAAGACACCGGCGGACGGCCTCGATCAGGATCGGAACGCCTTTCTCAACCGTCAATTGCCCGACATAGATCAGCCGCACTCCTCCATTGGGCTCTGGAATGGACATCGAAGCCAGATTCTCCCGACGTTGCGGCGGCAGATTGTGAATGACGCAGGTCTGTCTTGGCCGGCCTCGAGATTCCTCCAGCTTGGACCTGACAAAATTCGAGTTGCAGACCATGAGGGCCGTCCGGCGGCAAATTAACCGCCACAGCCAGCGATGCAGGAACGTGCTGCGCGGCGGGCAGTCCCCAAGCCGGTAAAGCATCGGGATGCGCAACAGGAACAGCAGTGGCGTCGCGTACAACACATACAGCCAGTTCATGCAATGGAGATGAGTCGGTCGCCAGCGGCGCACCTCCCGCCACAACACCCAGTTGGTGGCCAGCACGCCATACAACACGCGGAAGCAATCGCGTCCGAATAGATTCCGGCCCATGAGCGGGCCGAACGGCGCGGTGGTCCATTCCAAGCCCAACCGATCCAATTCCGGTTGAACGACTTGATGTCCCCACTGGCGATGCGTGAGGAAGCGAGCCTGCAATCCCAATTCCTTGAGGGAGCGAAACACCTCGATGTTCCCCCGCTCCTGGCCGTGCAGGGGAATGGCGCCGAACAACACCAGCACCCGCAGGCCGTCCAGGCGCGGCAAGGAAGTCGAATCGCTCATCTCAGTTTAACGCTGGGACGCCGACATTACCGAACAAAACGCTGAATCGCGGAAAAGCGGAAACCGGCCACCGAGAGTGAAAGAAGCCCAAGGGCAATAAATCGTTTGATCCACGCGCCAGCGTCTGGAGTGCGGTGGCTTCACCACCGCTAAGACACCAAAGACATCGGCGAAACAACAAACGTGGAATGAAACGCTCTGGAACATCACTCTGGAAGGCAACCCGCAATCAAGTGGCAACCGGGCCGCAGCAGGCAATGACGGCGGTGAACACGCCGCACTCCAGACGCTCCGCGCGGTCATACTCCCGTTGGCTAATCCCATGTCGGCTGTTTCAGTTGTCAGCGTTTCAGTTTTTCGATTGCCCCCACCGTTCCGGCCACGGCCGCTGACACGCTGTAAGCCTGCAGCTTGGCGGCGAGCGCGGATTTGAAATCGTGCCCGGCCAATTTCAGCCTGGCGCACGCGACCAAACGTTCCGCCAGTTGCTCCGTATCTCCGACCGGATACGTAAAGCCCGTGACTCCTTCTTCAATCAAATCCGGCGCGCAGCCGACGGCGTCCGAAATAATCGCCGGCAACCCGCACGCCATCGCTTCGTTGACCGCCAACCCCCAGGTCTCGCTCTCCGAAGGCAGCACCAGCGCGTCCGCCGCCGCGTAATAGCGCGGTAGTTCAGACTGGTTCTTGAAGCCGACGAAGTGGGCCTGCAGCTTCTTACGCGCCGCCAGAGAGCGCAGTTCCTGCTCCAACTCGCCTGACCCGACGAAGACGGCGAGGAAGTTAGATGCTTGGTCCGCCCTCACCCCTACCCTCTCCCCCAGGAGAGGGAGCGCCCGTCCGCCGCGCAAAGACGAATCCGCACGTGATGGTTTTACGAGCAGGGCATTTGCGTTCTCCCTCTCCCCGGGTGAGAGGGCCGGGGTGAGGGCCGGCGTCTCTCGCAAACGCACCATCGCCCTCAACAAATCTGCCGGGCGTTTTTTAGGAATGAATTTCCCTACGAACAGCGCGATGAAATCCGAGTCGTCTGCACCCCACGCCTTTCTGATTTCAGCTTTCTGTTTTCGCGCCATTTCTGCTTTTCCCCTGAACCACTCGTTGTCCACAAAATGCGGAACGCAGAAAATCTTCTTCGCCGGCACTCCATAATGGCGCAGATACTCCGTGTGACGTTTCCCTACCGAAAGAAAGCCATCGAATCGTTTCAAGAGCCAGCGCTGCCGGATTTCCATGGCCAGACGTTTGAACGCGGATCGCGGCGTGCCGAGCTGGGAATCCCCGCGCACGAACACCGGCACCCCCGCCGCCCGGCACGCCCGCGCCGCTTGCAGGTAGGATTTCAAATACCAGCCGGTGACGATGAAGGCGTCGAACGGGGAAGATTTGAAAGTTGAAAGTTTAGAGTTGCTGTCTCCACTCACTCTCCGCTCCGGGGAGAGGGACGGGGTGAGGTGGCTTCGCTTTCTGCCTTCTGCTTTTCCGATGATGTCCGCTATCTCCGGCGTATCACAGCCATCATAGCGATCCACCCCCGGGTGTCGGGACACGTTCTTGAGGAAGCGATGTTTGTACCCGGAAAGCAAATCCACGTCCCACTCAAACGCCACACCAAAGCCCGCCTTGCCCTGCTCGGCTGCGCTCTGCCGATGCGCGAAGAAGACCTGCAAATCCACTTCCTTCGCCAGCGCGCGAAACCACGGCGCTTGATACTGGATGGGATGACTGGTCAGAATGCCGAGGCGCATGAAAAGGAGACCACGGACTACAAGACTACGGACAACAATTCAAAATCTGAAAGTCGAAAGCCGTGGGGTGCGGTCTGACGGACTAAAGATCGCCCGGTCCCGAGCAAGGCATACCCGGCGAATGCAAGCCGTTAGATCACGTCCACCGTGTGAGAAGTAATCCAAATGTCCAGTTGATTGAAACGCCACTTTAACCGCACTTTGAACTCGAGGAAGAACTCTCGGTTTTCGGGTGTGTCGGGAACATCTACGAAAAACCGTGTCAGATTGTCCTGATAAACATTGCCTTCGTACTCCCAGACTGCTCGCAGCGATTGCGTTTCCCATCAGGCAGCCCCAAATCGAGCGCGCAATTCCTCGAAGGTTTCCGCAAGCAACGGCTCGGGTACCGCCATCCCGTCGTTAAACACCAACGGGACCAAGACTTCGTAGCGGCGTAACAAACTCATAGGGGGCGGGGCCGATGACGGAGAACTGAATGCCTTGTTCCGCCAGATAGCTCAGGGCTGACGCGGGCACGGCGGTTTCACCCGTAACCCAACTCCTGCCGGAAAATCGAGGAATCAATTTTCCCAGCGCCCGCCGCTCGGTTTCCGGGTCCGGAAACTTGATCAGAATCTGCATGGGTGAAGGCTAATCTGCTTCTGGTTATGTCGCAAGGTTGGAAATGGCTGAGGAAAATCGGAAAGTTGAAAACAGAAAGCAGAAATTCAGACATCAGGGCTTGCGTGACCAAGACAGAATGATTGAGGGCAGAATAATGCAGATGATTCCTTACAACTAGAGACAGGCGCGACGCCTGTCCTACGGCGCAGAGGCGCAAAAAACAAAAAGCTGAAAACTGCCCGGTGAAGTAATCGAACCGGGAGAGACTTCACGGGCCAACGAAAGCGGAAAGGTGTGAACGACGGACAATTAGACCAGTGACCACGGACTACGTGACCGTGGGGGCGGTTTTTGGCGGCAGTAATGGATTCGCTGCGATACCGGCTGCCCACGGCTTGGCGATGAGCGTTTCGTCCAAGGTGGCCAGCTTCAAACCATGGCGTTTAGCCAACGTCACCAGATGGGCATCGGTTGTATCCCGCGAGAGGGTTTCGGGCGAAGCCGTGCCGTCCACATCATCGGTGAGAAACTGGTAGCCCGGACGGGCGTGGAGTTTCTCCAAGGTTTCCCGCACTTCGTGCCAGGTTGCCTGATAAGCTGTACTCAAGCTGATGCGAACGAATCCCAGTTCACTGATCGAGCAGGTGTGAAATTCGACCACCGACTCAATCCAAGCCCTTGCGGCGAGATGATGAGAATGGGTCGTCCAGCGGGACGCCAGAATCAGGTTCACATCCAGCAGCCAGCTCATGGCCAGTCTTCCAGCATTCGCTTGACGTTTTCAGTCGTCATGGGCGGCGCGCCTGGAGGCGCTTCAAGGAATACGTCATCGCCCTCCCGCACCAGCCGGGCTGTTCGCGATGGGGCGGCCACCGGACGCACGCGCGCAGACAGAAAGCGGATGAGTTCCGATTTCTGTTCCGGTGGCAGTGCTTCGGCAGCCGCTTCAATCTCGGCCAGTGTGCTCATGGGTTTGAAACTAACATACAATTGCAGGAAGCGGAAAGTTGAAAGCAGAAAGAAATTAATTCAGGCAAATCAACAAGCTAAAGCTGCCCGGTGAAGTAACCGGGCCGAGAGAGACTTCACGGGCCAAGGAAAGCTGAAATTCGAGCGAACTACGGGCAAATCAGTTTGGGTCGCCGATCTCCGAATCGGCTCGTTTCGATCCGCTGCCAGGTCCATGCCGCACTGGAGTTCGGCGCTCCAATGCCCGGTCAAACGTGTCTGCCCGAACCCTGCCGTGCCATACCTTCATCCAACGCGGCAGCCAATGCACGGGCCGATTCACGCGCGGAGTGCTTTTCCAGGGCGTCCCAGTTCACCTGGGCTTCAGAGTACTCTTTCAAGAAGATGAACCGTTCCAAAACGTTTGCGACGGTTTCCGGCGTCGGCAGGACTTTCTCGGTGAGGGTCAAGACCGGACCGGCATTAGAGGCGCGGAGGACCGCCACTGCCGTGCTGTCTTCGTGCAGCAGGGCCAGCACCAGCCGGCGCGACATCACCGATTGGAAAATCTTGGACGGCGAATAATGCGGTTCGGTGGAGCCGAGCACCAACACGCCCGACGCCGCATGCAAGTGAGTCAGCACGTCGAGATACGGCAAGCGCTGAGGATGCTCGGTGGCGCAATCGGAAAGGCCGTGACGATCAAGGTGTGGCTTGATGTTGTAGCCCTGTGCGTCATCTGGTGATTTGCCGGTGCCGATGAAATGCAGGTGGAATTGTTGCGGCAGGCCGGGCCGCTTCTTCTTCAGTAACGCCAGACTCTCCAGAAACCTGTCCAGCACCGTGTAAGCCTTTGGCAACATCGCGCCAGCGTAGATGAAGTTGAACTTCCCCGCGTGCGCGGCAAACAACCTGGCCGGACGCGGATGCTGCCGGACGTAATCGTGATCTTTTGCACTTCCGCCATACTGCATTTCCGCCAGCACCGCCCGCCCGGCCACCTGGGGATTCCGATCCAGCATGCCCTGGTAGTAACGCCGGTTGATGCCGGTGATGAGCGCGGCTTCCTTGACCGCCCACGGTTCCAGCCACCGCGCCAGGCGCACGGAGGCCCATGCTTTCGAGAATGGCCGGTCCGATCCGGTAAACTCGTGAACCCACGGGTCAATGTAATCAATGCCGTAAGGCACGCCGGTCTTTCGTTTCACGAGCCGACCGAGCAACGCGGAATAATTGGAGGGGATCGTGATGTGAACGAAATCAATTTCGCCCGCCCGGGACATTCGGACCAGTTCGCGATAATGCCACCAGAAACCGCGCACCCCGATGTCCCCCACCCACCGGAGGGGTTTGGTCCGAAACGCCTGGGTGCGCATCACCCGCAGGTCAGGGGGCAACAATGCCAACAAATCCGGTTCGGGCGTTTCCTCGTAATAATCCCAATGCGTCGTGACGATGATGGGTTCCCAGCCGAATTCGCGCAGATGCAGGCTCCAAAGCCGGGCGCGATGCACAGCGGCCAGGTTGCTCGGAACAAAATGCGCCGCCACAATCGCCACGGTTCTCACTCTTTGAGACGCTGCTTTCATCAGCCATGATTCGCAGAAAATAATTCCCTCGGGGTCGCAAAAAGATTCTGCGCATCCAGCGGCTCGGCAATCGGTTGCCCCCGGCCGCCAAGCTTGAACGTAAGGTAACCAGCCTCGCGGAGAACCTGCCCCACTTCCTCGTCAAGACAGCGGGCCAGCGATTCAAACATCACCAGGCGAGGCCTGGCCTGCTGTAGAAAGCACTTGGCCCCCAGGAACACTTCCCGCTCAAAACCTTCGACATCTATCTTCAACAGGCCGACGTTCCGGCCGGCCAGTTCGGGCACAAAAGAATCGAGCGCTAATAATCGCACTGAAACCATCCTTACGCCTGGCCTTGACCAGGCGGCCGAGTTGCTTGTGTCAGGTTTTGCCGAATCCGGGAAATGGAGCGTCCCCTCGCATTGACCGACAGCCGTCTGGTAAAGGTTGGTGACTGGCCAGCCATTCAGTTCAAAGTTCTCCCGCAACCGTGCCCAAGTCACAGGAGTCGGCTCAAAGCAATAGAGGTTTTCCGCCGACACAATATCCGAAAGCAGAAGGGAATGGTGGCCAACGTTAGCGCCAACGTCCAAAACCACGTCACCCGGTTTCAGATGCCGCCGGCAGAAATGCGACTCCTCGTATTCCGGCCAATCGGCGTAGTGTGCATCTTGACACTGCCACCAAGCATACGAGACCGGCGGACAGGAACGCAGCGTTCACGCTGCAGGACGGGGTGATTTCAACAGTGCTGCAGCCTGAAAGCTGCGTTCCGGTGGCAGTGTCAAGATGCTCACATCGGCGTACTGCAAAGCGGAGGAGATCACGCAGTCCGGATAAGCGCGAAAGCGCGCGCCGTTCGCCAGTGTGATTAACTTGGGTCGTTTGACAACGCGCTTGTAGATCTGCCATCGCAAAGCGGCGAAAAGCTTTCGAACCCGCTTGTCTCGATTGCCAGGATTGTTCCAGACCGACCGGCTAATGATGCGGATGCTCACCTTTCAATGCTGCAAATGCAGACTCCACAACCACAGCCGTGACCGCTGTGCCGACGCGTGATTGCCTGGCACAAAATGCAACGCAACCAGCGCCACGAAACGGTACGGAGCACTCATGCGGGAATCGCCACCAATGTGGGGCTCCACGTCCCGGCCAGCGGATCAACGCGATATCGCAACGCCGCGAACTGATCCAACAACTGCTTCGGTCCGTAACCGAATCGCCGCTGTAACTCTTCGTCCGCTTCACAAACGATCAGCGGACGCTCCGCGCGCAGCAGTTCCTCCGCGCCTTGCAACGCGAGCAGTTCAGCGCCTTCGATGTCCATCTTTATCGCTTGGATGTTTCTCACTCCTGACTCGTGCCACCAGGTGTCGAGCTTTCGCATCGCGATCTGTCGTTGCCCGCCCGTTTCCACCACCCCGCTGTTCCCGGAATCCGCGTGCATTGCCACGCCGATATTGCCATCGCGATTGCCCACCGCAAACTCGTGCAACGAGAGGTTGAGAATCCGCTCGCGCGCGATCGTCTTGCGCAAACACTTCCGGGGCCGTTCATCCATTTCAAATGCGTGAACCGCACCGCCCAGGCCAACGGCATCCAAGGCGAGCATGCTGTAGAAGCCGACGTTTGCGCCCACATC
>JAANMW010000298.1_pt1 | contig 57279 bp, 37 predicted proteins | sample 7279671 | NCBI WGS metagenome assembly JAANMW01 (sample SAMN14094541, study PRJNA606508) | bioreactor metagenome | isolation source: A lab-scale SPAN reactor treating ammonium-rich wastewater day 247 | place: Ireland: Galway | collected 2017-09-19 | reverse complement strand
CGCCGTCCGGCCCGACTTCAGCTTCCTGTTGGGCTGCGAGGAGATCCTCGTGCCGTCGCTGGTGATGGGCGGCGACGGCGGAACCATCGCCACCTCGGGGGTGGTGCCCGAGCTGATCGTCGAGATGTACAACCGCACCCTGGCCGGCGATCTCCAGCGGGCCAGAGAGCTGCAGTACAGCGTGCTGCGGCTGATCAAGCAACTGGTCTTCGGCGCCGAGTTCCCGGAAGGGGTCAGGGTGGCTTTGAAGGTCCGCGGCTTCGACATGGGCGAGTCCCGCCTGCCGATGTCGCCCGAAGTGCGGATCGACGCCCAGCGGGTGGAGATCGAGCTGCGCTCGCTGCTGGGTCAGTTGGGCTGTCCGCTGGAGGCCACCCCCGGCGTGCCGCCGGTGTGCGCCGGACCGCGGCCGGGCGGCCTGGCCGGTGACGAAGAAGCGGTCCGGGCCCTGGTCGAGAAGGTCGTCCGCCGCATCGCCGAGGCCCAGCGGTGAACCACGCGCTCGGCCTGATCGAGGTCAAATCGTTCTCCGGCACGGCGGTGGTGGCCGACTTGATGGCCAAGGCCAGCGGCGTCCGGCTGCTCAACCTGGAAATCAACGACTACTACGGCGCGCTGCTGCGGGTGGCCGGCGAGACGGCGGCGGTCGAGTGCGCCATCGAGGCCGGCCGGCAGGCCGCCGAGGCGCTGCACATCCACTTCGCCTCGACCGTCATCGCCCGGCCGGCGCCCGGCGCGGAGAGCTTCATCATGCCCCCGGCGCGAGTCAACTGGCTGCTCGGCCAGCCCGACCCGCGGTACCCGGACCAACCGGAGGAAGACCCCATGTCAGCGACACGCTCCGCCCTCGGCTTCATCGAAACCCAGGGCGTGACCGCCTGCTACGAAGCCTGCGACGCGATGCTCAAGGCGGCCAACGTCGAATACGTCGGGCGCGAGAAGATCGGCGGCGGGTACGTCGCGGTGATCGTCCGCGGCGATGTCGGCGCGGTCAAGTCGGCGGTCGAGGCCGGCGCCGCCGCCGCCCGGCAGATCGGCGGCAACTTCATCGCCAGCCACGTCATCGCCCGGCCGCACGACGAGCTGATGCGGATGCTGCCCAAGGAGTAGCCCTACTCCGCCGTCACCGCCAGCTCGTCGATGAACAACTCCTCGTTGGCGAACGCCCCCCTGGCGCCGCCCGGCGTCAGTTCGACGACGATCACCACCTCGTCGCGGGTCAGTCGGCCGAGCGGCACGCTGCCGGTCACCCACCCATCTGGCTGGGGCTCCTCCGAGACCAGCAGTTGCAGGTTCTTCAAGACTCGCTCGTCGCGGCCGTCGTAGAGCCGGAGCTGGACCAGCACGTCGGTCGCGCCCTGGAGCTCGTGCGGGTCGACCGAGAAGGCGTAGCGCAGCCGGGCCGCGCCGGGCGGAAGGTGGACCTTCCACAGCAGGCGGCAGACGGTGTCGCGGTCCTTGGGCTGCAGGGCGACCAGGCCGCGCCGGCCCGGATACGGCTGATCGCGACCGGCGGACGGCTGGTCGATCCACTTCGGATACGCCGGCGGCTCGGTGCCCAGGATGGTCACCCGTTTGAGATCGGCGGCGGTGTCGAAGGCCAGCTTCGGGCTGGGGTCGCCGGCCAGCGACTGATCGAGATCGCGCAGCGACGGTCGCGGGGCCGGGGTCACCCCGACGTAGGTCCGACGCCGCAGCTCGTAGGCCACCGGCTCGGGCCGGCGCGGGTAGGGCGCCGCGGCGTACCAAAACACCGTCGCGGTCAGGTCCGCCTCGACCTCACCCAGGCCCGAGCCGTCGAGGGTCAGCCGGCAGGCGCGGTGGAACCGCAGCGGCGCGCCGGCGAACGAGCGGTAGCCGGCCACCCGCCAGCGCCACTCCGGTCGCGCGGCCAGGACCAGCCCCGCTAGCGGCAGCGCCGCCGGCTGCCGGGTGCCGAACAGCTCGGACAGGCTCCCCGCCAGCACGCCGTCCGGCCCGCCGTCGGCGCCGAAGCGGAGCGGGAGGGCCAGCCCGGCTTCGGCCGAGGCGACCAGGTCGAGCCGCAGCCCGGCGACCTGCCCCATGACCTCCCCGGTGCCCAGCAGCAGGGCCTGGTCGGGGGCCACCAGCCGGCGGCGCAGCCAGTCGACGTGCAGCCGGCCGAGACCGGCCGCCGCGGCCTCGCGGACTTCCAGCCGCCAGCGGAACCCGACCTCGACATCACGCGGGGAATCGTTGACCAGCTCGATCCGCGCGCCGGCGCCGAACGGCATCGGCAGCGTCAGCGACCAGACCGGGCCGACGGCGCCGAGGTCGGAGGCGTAGTGCTCCAGCCCGCCCGGCACGGCGCCGAAGAGGTCACGCAGCGGGGCGTCGATGGACGGCTTTTCGGCCCCGTCCCAGGTAGCCACCAGCCGCAGCGCCTGGGCCGCGTCGCCGTCGTCCGGCGGGACGATCTCGAGGGCGGTCAGCCGCCCCGCTCCGGCCCGCTCGAAGACCGTCACCCGGGTTCCGGCGACCACGTTGACCCATCCGGGCCGTCGGCCACTGGTGGCCGTGCCGACCTCGGTCACCGGCGCCTCCAACGCCGCCGGATCGCCGGCCAGCAGCAGCGCCATCGCCCACACGACCAGGTTCATCGCCCGTTCTCCCGCCTCCGAACGGCGTTCGGAAACCGTACGCCGGTCCGGCGAAACCGACTCCGGCCAGTTGTGTCTATCACCGCGTCAGGACCGGGAGGTGTGCTGGATGGCCATCAGCGAGATTGCGCCGAAGCAGAACCTGCGGCCGTGGCTCGACCGCATCATCCGTGGCGACTGCCTCGACGTGCTCGCCCAACTCCCGGCCGGATCGGTCGACCTGATCTTCGCCGATCCGCCGTACAACCTCCAATTGCGCCAGGAGTTGATCCGGCCCGACACCAGTGTGGTCGACGCCGTCGACGACGAGTGGGACCAGTTCAAGTCGTTCGCCGACTATGACCGGTTTACCGCCGCCTGGCTGGCCGCCTGCCGCCGCGTGCTCAAGGACACCGGCACGCTGTGGGTGATCGGCACCTACCACAACATCTACCGGGTCGGCAGCATCCTCCAGGACCTCGGCTTCTGGTTCCTCAACGACGTGATCTGGGTCAAGAACAACCCGATGCCCAACTTCCGCGGGGTGCGCTTCACCAACGCCCACGAGACCCTGTTGTGGTGCAAGAAGGCCGCCGACGCGCACGGCTGCACTTTCAACTACCAGGACATGAAGGCCGAGAACGGCGGCAAGCAGATGCGCAGCGACTGGTACTTCCCGCTGTGCACCGGGGCCGAGCGGCTCAAAGGCCGGGACGGGGAGAAGGTCCACCCGACCCAGAAGCCGCTGGCCCTGGTCGAGCGCATCGTGCGGGCCAGCAGCCAGGCGGACGACGTGGTTCTCGATCCGTTCGCCGGCGTCGGCACGACCGCCGTGGCCGCCCTCCGCAACGGGCGGCGGTACATCGCCATCGAGCGCGAGCCGGCCTATGTCGAGGCCGCCGAGCAGCGGCTGGCCGACGAGCAGTCGCGTCGTGAGCTGCCGCTGTTCGCCTTCGGGTCGTAACATGGCCGGGGGCTGGCTGGTGCCCCTCCTGGCCGCCAACCTGCTGCTCTGGCTGCTGGTCCTCGCGCGCAACCGCCACGATCTCGTGCGCCGGCCCACGCTCCAGGTCACGCCCCACGAGTTCGACTCGACCGCGCCGCTGGTCTCGGTCCTCGTCCCGGCGCGGAACGAGGCCGGGCGCATCCTCGAACGCAGCGTCCGGGCGGTGCTGGCGATGGACTACCCGCGGCTCGAGGTGATCGCCGTCGACGACCGCTCGACCGACCGGACGGCGGACATCCTCAAGTCCATCGCCGCCGGCGACCAGCGGCTGAAGGTGATTGACGGGCTCGATCCGCCGGCGGGCTGGCTGGGCAAGCCCCACGCCATGCAGCAAGCCTGGCTGGCGGCGAGCGGTGAATGGGTCTGCGGCACCGACGCCGACATCGAGTTCGCCCCGAGGCTGATGGCCGCGGCCATGACGGCCGTCCTGGACGAAGGGCTCGACGGCCTGACGCTGATCCCCAACGACTCCAGCCGCGCCCTGGCGCCAAGGTTGGTGATGCCGGTGGCGATTCGCCTGATCACCTTCCTCTTCCCGCCCAACTCGACCGCCAATCCGCGCGATCGACGGGCGCTGGGCTGCGGTGCCTTCCTGCTGTTGCGGCGCGAGGCGCTGGCCGCGGTGGGCGGGTACGCGGCGGTCCGGGACGACGTGGCCGACGATGTCGGGTTGGCCACGGCGGTCAAACGAGCCGGGTTCCGCCTGCGCTGCGCCGAGGCGCTCGACCTCCTCTCGACGCCGATGTACAACAGCCTGGGCGAGCTGTGGCGCGGGTTCAGCAAGAACTCGCTGCGCGGCGTGCGCAACCGTCATGCCCTGGCGGTGGTCAGTCTGGCGGTCTACCTGGCGGTCTGCCTGTGCCCGGTGGTGGTGCTCATTGCCGCGGCGGCCGGCGGGCAGTGGGCGCTGGCCGGCTGGTCCCTGGCGGCGGTGGCCGCGCAGGCGGCGGCCTGGGCGCCGTTCTACGCGGCCTACGGGCTGTCGCCGTGGTGGGGCGTGGCGGGGCTGTGGGGCATGGCGGTGATGGCCGGGGTGCTGGCCAACGCCCTGCTCCATGCGCTCACCGGTCGCGGGATCGACTGGCGCGGCCGCCTCCTCCCGCCGGCCTGAGCCGCCACGGCCCAGTCGCCTTCTGGTATGATGAACAACCGAGGTGAAGAGCAGGTCGTCGGGTAGGCGCGGACGGCAGGGACGGACTGGACTCAAGCGACGGCAGCGGGAAATAGGTCGAGCGTCCCCGGTTTTTTGGCAGGTGCGATGAGCGAGATCACGCGAGAGCAGCGTCCGGAATGGATCTGGCCCCGGGCCGACAGCCACGTGGTGCTGTCGGCGGCGGGCTCGATCGAGGTGCTCAAGACGTTCGTCGAGCCGGGCGGCGGGTTCTCGCCAGGGGTGCGCACGTTCGGCGTGACGGTCTGGGTCTGGCTGTCCGGAGAGCACCGCCTGGTGGCGCCCGAGCTGCTCCCGCGCGAGGCGATCCGCGACCGGCTGCTGGGCGGCTTCCTCCCCATCCACCGCAGCCGTTGGCGGGCCGGGCCGCTGGAGATGGACCTGCGTCTGGGCGTCGAGCCCTGTCCCGATCACCACCAGGTGCTCGACACGCTGTGGTGCCGGGCGCTCAACCGCGGCGAGCAGCCGGTCCGGGCGACCGTGCTGCTGGTGGTCCGCGGGCTCGGTCCCGCCGGCGGGCCGGTCTACAGCCTGACCTACGACCACGAGCACCTGGGCTTCCTGGTCAACGACGCCGTGGCGGTGATCGGCACGCGGCATCCGGCCCGGAACGGCTGCGTCTCGCTGGCCACCCACCAGGTCGACGTCTCGGTGCCGCTGCGGCGCGGGGAGATCCCCACCGCGGTCAGCGCCGCCGACCGTGACGGCTGGTGCGGTGGCGTGCTGGCCTACGAGACGGAGATCGAGCCCGGCGGGGAGTGGGACACGTGGTGGGACTTCCCCGTCCTGCCGGCCCGGCTCGGCCCGCCGCCGGCGGTGGTCGAGCGGCGTCGGCTCCCCGCCCGCGACCGCCTCGACCGGCTCGCCGACCAGTGGCGCGAGACGCTCACCCCGCTGGCCATCGAGCTGCCCGACGCGCGCTACCAGGAGGCGTTCCACGCCTCGCTGATGCACTTGGTGGCGGCCATGGTCGGGCCCGAGCCGAGAATCGCCACCATCTGCTACCCGCTGCTCTGGTGCCGCGACGGGGCCTATATCGTCAACGCCTTGGACAAGGCCGGCTTGAGCCGGTTCAGCCGGCCGGCGGTGGACCGGTTGAGCGAGGACGTCTGGGCCGGCGGGTTCGGGCCCGAGGCCGACGCGCCGGGCGAGGCGTTGTGGGCCATCGGCGAGCACTACCGGCTGACCGGTGACCTGGCCTGGCTGGAGCGGATCTTCCCGAAGGTCACCGAGCGGGCCGAGTGGCTGATCCGGATGCGCCACACCTCCGAGCCGGTTCGGCTCCCGGCCCGGAACGTGCTCCCGCGGACCCGGCTGCACCGCGACCAGGAGCTGGTCTGCGAGGCCGCCGCCGACGGGCTGATCGTCGGGCGGATGGACTGGCACCGGCCGCTGTTCTGGGTCAACGCCTTCGCCGCGGCCGGGCTGCGGCTGGCGGCCGAGATGGCCAGCGCCCTGGGTCGGCCCGAGTCAGCCGCCTGGCGCGCCGAGGGCGACGAGCTGGCCGCGGCGCTGCGCGCGCGGATCGACGGGTTCGGGCGGAACGAGCGCGACTCTGTTTGTGCCATCTGGCCGACCGAAGTGCTCGACCGCGGCGACGCCGAGGCGGCCCGGGCGTTCGACTCGTGGTGGTCGCAGCACCGGCACGACCGGCAGGGCGGCTACCGCGGCGAGCCGCGCTGGCGGTACTTCGAGCTGGGCCAGGCGCACAACCTGCTGCTGCTGGGGATGCGCGATCGGGCGCTGCTGACCGTCGAGCAGTTCCTGCGGACCCAGGACGCGCCGGGACTGTATGCCTGGGCCGAAGGCGACCACACCGGCGATCCCACCGGCGACTGGCGGATGATCCGCGGCTGGTGGCCCACCTCCAAGATCATGCCCCACGGCTGGGTCGCCGCGGAGATGGCGCTGCTGATCCGCGACCTGCTGGTTCACGAGGCCGGCGATCGCCTGGTCATCGGCGCCGGGGTGCGGCCGGAATGGCTGTCGTCCTGCGAGCCGCTGGCGGTCTCGGGCGCTCCGACCCGGTTCGGTACCGTCGACTGGCGGTTCGAGACCATCGGCACCGGTCGCCACACGCTGACCATCCGCTGCCGGCCGACCACCCCGCCGGGCGGCTACCTGGTCCGCCTGCCCCTCCCGCCCTCGGCCAGCGTCGAGCTGGACGGCGCCGGCCTGCGCGAAGTCGACGGCGACTGGCCGGTGCGCAGCGACCGGGACGAAGTCACCCTGACTATCGCCACGCTGTAGGGCAGTGGGCAGCAGCGCGCGCCGTGTCCGTGTTCGGTTCCCTACACCAGCAGCTTCAGCGGCGCGAACTTCCTCCCCAGAATCGCCTCGGCCGGGGCCTTCAGCCAGCCGTCCAGCACCGTCGCATAGACCGAGCGGAAATCGATCCCGAACTTCAGGTCGCCGCGGTCGAGCTCGGTCAGGCTGGGGCAGGTGCCGTGAAGCCCGGCCTTGACGGGGCCGCCGGCCAGGAGCATCAGCCCGGCCGCGCCGTGGTCGGTGCCGCCCGACCCGTTCTCCTGCACCCGCCGGCCGAACTCCGAGAAGGCCATCGCCACCACCCGGTCCAGGTTCCCCTGTTCCTTGAGATCGGCCAGGAAGGCGCTCAGCGACGCGCCCAGGTCGTCCAGCAAGCCGGGGTGCTCGCGCTCCTGCTGCGCGTGGGTGTCGAACCCGCCGAGGGTCACGTAGTAGACCCGCGTCCCCAGCCCGCCGGCGATCATCTGGGCGACCGTCTTCAGGCTCGCCGCGAACGACGAGTCGGGGTACGCCACCCTACTCCGGTACGCCTTGGCCAGCTCCAGGATCTCGGCCGAGCTGAGGTTGGCGTTGAGCGCCGTGCGCTGGAGAAAGTCGAGCGTCTGACCGCCGGGCGAGCCGGTCGCGAGGCGCTGGAAGACGGCCACCTGACGCGCCGCGTCGCGGTCGGACGGATGCCAGCGGTACTGCTCCGGCCGCTGCAGGCTGACCCCGATCGAGCTGCCGTTGGTGAACGCCTGGGGCATGCTCCGGCCGACGCGCAGTCCGGCCAGGGCCGCGTCCGGCGCGCCGGCGCATTGGTGGTCGAAGTACCGGCCGATCCACCCGTAACGCTCGACCTTGTCGCTGTCGGCGGCGGTCTCCCAGATCTCCATCGAGCGGAAATGGGAGCGGTTCGGATTGGGATACCCGACGCCCTGGACGATGGCCAGGCCACCGGCGTCGTAGAGCGCCTTGAGCGGCTTCAAGTTGGGGTGCAGACCGACCCGGTCGGTGAGCTTTAGGACCTGGTCCGCCTTCACCGCCAGCGTCGGCCGGGCGCGGTGGTAGGCGTCGTCGGCGTAGGGCACGACGGTGTTCAGGCCGTCGTTGCCGCCGGCGAGTTGGACCACCACCAGAATCGGCTGGTCGGTGTTCTTCCGCGGCGGGGCCTCGCCGGCGGTGCGGTTGTCCAGGGCGAAGGCGGTGTCGCTGAGGAAGCTCGGCACCGTCGCCGCCGCCGCGGCCAGGGTCAGGCCCCGGCCCAGGAACTCCCGCCGCGTGCTCAGCTCACGCTCGGCCATGATTCTCTCCGCCCGTCAGCAGACCTGGTAGTGCGGCGTGCTCATCAACAGATGCATCACCCCGCGACAGGCACGCTCCAGGTCGACTCCGTCCTCACGGCAGGACGTCAGGTAATTGGTCACCGCCAGCACCTTCTCCTCATCCAGCGGCACCGCCAGCAGATCGTCGGCCAGCTCCCGGACCACCGCCGCGGCGTCGCCGCCGGGGACCGGGACCTTGGCCGCCGGCACTGGCCGCCGGTCGAACCGCCGGCCTGGCCCGGCTGGCGCGCCGCCGTTGAGGAGCAAACCGCAGACGTTGTACCGCTCCAGCAGCGTCGAGGTGTTGATCCACTCCCGCCCGCCCGGCCAGCCGGCCACGTTCGGCGGGTCGAACAGCGACTGGCCCAGGCTGGACATGGCCAGGGTCAGCAGCCGCGCGTGGCCCTCGTCGGGGTTGAGCCGGAGCCGGCGCACTGTGCCGACCACCAGCTCGGCCGGCGACTTGATCCGGCTGCCCAGCCGCGGCTCGGCGTAGAACAGCTCGGAGCGGAAGACGGTCTCGAGGATCGGGCCGATCTGGTAGCCGCTGGCGCGGAACACCTCGGCCAGCGCGCCGATGGCCTGCTCGTCGGCTCCGGCAATCTGGTCGCCGACGAAGAACCGCCACAGCTTGCGGACGATGAACTCGGCGGTGGCGGGCTGCTCCAGGAGGAGGTCCACCACGTCCTCACCGCCCAGGTTGCCGGTCCGGCCGAGGATGGTCTTCCGGCCCTCGTCGTGCCAGGCGGCGAGGAACTGGTACTTCGTCTCACCGCCGGGCCGCCGACCGCCGCGGGTGACCGACCAGCCGGTGAACGCCCGCGCCGTCTCCGCCACGTCGGTCTCTGTGTAGTGGCCGATCCCCAGGCTGAACAGCTCCATCAACTCGCGGGCGTAGTTCTCGTTGGGGCGGCCCTTCTGGTTGAGGTGGTTGTCCAGGTAGAACAGCATCGCCGGGTCGCGCGAGATGCCCAGCAGCAGGTCGCGCAGATTGCCCTTGGCGTGGCGGCGAAGCAGCCAGTTCTGGCGGTAGAGCGGCTCGGCGTTCTTGACCTTCTCCGCCTCGGTGGCGAAGTGGCCGTGCCAGAACAGGGTCAGCTTCTCCTCCAGCGGCCGCGGCGTGGTGACCATCCGCCGCAGCCACCAGACCTTGAGCGCCAGCACCGCCTGCTTCATCTGCCGGGTCAGCTCGCGGATCTTCTGCTGTCGCTGGCTCTCGGGCAGCGCGCGGATGTCCGCCACGGTGACCGCCAGCGTGAGGAACTCCGGCAGCGGCTCCTCTTCGTCGGCGAAGCGGTAGTCCATCAGCGAGGCCACCGCCTCGTCCGGGCCGAGCTTGACCAGCTCGTCCGCCGCCTCGCGATCGCCACCGAACCCGGCCCGTTCCAACAGATGACGCGCCAGCCGCCGATCCCACGGCCGGCTCCGCGTCGGACGGAAGAGCTGGAGGGCACTCATTACCAAAACCTCCGAAAGTCGTATGATCCGACGCGGCGACGAGGCGGAGGTTCAGTCGGGGTCGGCGGAGACCGTTACCCGGTGGCAAGACCGAGCGGGGCGGGACACGGACGAACACTGGCGGACACGGACACCTCGCCTCGTTGCCCGACTGCCTACTGCCTACTGCCTATCGCCTACACCGGCACCAGGGCGCCGTCCCCGAAGATCTTGGGGAATCTCTGGCCGTCGCTCAGCCGGCGCGTGGCGGCGTCCATGTAGACCACGCTGAAGGCCCGCCGCGGCCGGTCGATGGTGTTGACGCCGGAACGGTGCAGAACGTAGTTGTGGATCAGGATCGACTCGCCCGCTCGGCACTCCAACAGGACGCTGTCCTCGTCGCGGCAGAACTCGGCTTCCTGCTCCGCGGTGATGGTGTGCCCGCGGTCGGAGAGCAACCCCAGCTTGTGGCTGCCGGGGATGATCTGCACGCAGCCATTCTCCGCCGTGGCGTCGTCCAAGGCGGTCCAGACGGTGATGAAGTGCTCCCGGTCGAGGCCCCACTGGGAGCCGCCGTCCTGGTGGTAGGGCAGGACCGTCCCGCGGTGCGCCGGCTTGTTCATGAACATCGCCCGAAAGACGCTGATCTCGGGCGCCACGAGCAGCCGGCAGATGCCCTCGAAGGTCGGGTGCTGCATGTAGTTCAGGAACCGCGGATCGCGCTCCAGGTCTTGGATCTTGCGGTACGCCAGCGACGGCCCCTGCCAGCCGGCGCTGAACTTCAGATCGCCGTACTCGCCGCTCGCCGAGTCCATCTGGAAGTACATCCCGTCATAGACCACCCGGCCCATCATGATCGCGTCGATCCGCTCCTGCAGGCCGGCCAGCTCCGCATCGCTCATGGCCTGGCCCAGTCGGACATAGCCCAGGTCCTCCCACTCGCGCCGCTGCGCGTCAGTCAACATCGCGTTCCCCTCCGGGCCACTCCAACCGGCCGCACCCAGACAACGTGCGGTCACGCGCTTCCGCTGTCAAGGCCGAATCGATTGGGGTCAGGTCTTGCAATCGCACATTTGTGCGATTGCAAGACCTGACCCCAATCGGGTATGCTTGCGATATGTTTTCCGGAGTCACGCTCGACCGCGGTAGCGGAGCATGACCACCGTGATGTCGTCGGCTTGGGGGGCGCCGGAGACGTAGAAGGCGAGGTGTTCTTCCAGCCGTTCGATGGTCTTGGACGCGGTCTCTTCCGGGTGATCGCCCAACGCCTCGCCGGCGCGGTCGAGGCCGAACAGCTCACCGGCGGCATTCATCGCTTCGTTCACGCCGTCGGTGTAGAGCAGCAGGCCGTCACCCGGTCCGAAGACCAGCCGCCCCTCGTCGTAGGGCACGCCCTCGATCACCCCGAGGGCCATGCCCGCGGCGTCGGTCAGCGGCTCGGGAGGTCTCCCGGCGCGGCACAGCAGCGGTGGGTTGTGGCCGCCGTTGGCGTAGCGGCACTCGCCGTTCCGGACGTCCAGCACGGCGGCGAAGAAGGTCACGAACATGCCGCTCTCGTTGCCTTCCGAGACCGCGTCGTTGAGCGCGGTGAGCAGCGGACCGGGCGCGTGCTGGTGGTTCAGCAGCGAGTGCAGCAGGGTGTTCGTCACGGCCATGAACAGAGCCGCCGGGACGCCCTTGTCGGTCACGTCGCCGACGGCGATGAACAACGTGTCGTCATCCAGCAGCCGGACCGCGTAGAGATCGCCGCCCACTTGCCGAGCGGCGATCAGGTCGCCGGCGACGTCGTACCGCGGGTCGCGCGGGAAGGTGTGGGGCAGCAGGCTCTCCTGAATCGTCCGCGCGATGCGGATCTCGCTCTCCATCCGCTCCCGCGCCGCGGTCGCCCGCTGCAGGCGCTGGAGCTGGTGCTGCAGCTCCCGGCGCATGGTCTCGAACGAGACCCCCAGCCGGGTCACCTCGTCGTCACCCGGCGCGATGGGGGTCTGCTGCTCCAGCTCGCCGCGCGCGATCCGCCCGGCGGCCTCCTCGAGCTGGCGCAGCGGCCGGGAGACGGCCGCGCCGATCACCAGACCGCCGATGCCCAGAATCAGCAACCCGATCACCGACACCAGGATCAAGCTGAGCTGCAACTGACCCATGTTGAGCCGGTGCTCGGACAGGCCCTGCGACACGGCGATGCTCCACCGGCCGCGGTCGACCGGCGCCACGGCGACCCAGGCCGGGTCGTCGCCGAGCACGCCCGCCGGGAGCGCCACGTAACGCTCGCCGGTCGGGTCCTGCTCGCCGTCTTCCGGCCCGGTGGCGATGGCCGACCAGAAAGGCGCCGGCTGGAACAACTGGCCGAGGTCCTGGTGGGCCAGGAAGCGGCCGTCGTCGGTCAGCAGCGAGGCCTGCGCCTCCGGGCCCAGGGCCACCTGCTGGAGCGTGTGCGAGAGCCGCGGCACGGGCACTTGGAGGATTACCCCGGCCACCGTCCGGGCCAGCTTCTCCTCGCCGGCGCCCGGCTTGCCGAGCGGCCGGAAGAAGGTCAAGACCGCCGCCGGCGGCCGCGGCCGCTCCGGCACCAGCCAGCCGGCCGGCCGGCCGGAGAGGATGGCCGCGACCCACTGCCGGTCGTCTTCCGCCCCGTCGGCCCGGGTGAGGGTAACGAACGGCGGTGGGCCCGCGGTGCCGAAGTCGGCGAACCCGGCGGACCACGGCTCGGCCGGCCGGCGGCCGGGACCCGGCGGGCGACCTGGGCCCCGTTCGGGCGGAGCGTGGCGCGCCACTACCAGGTATTCGCCGGTGGGCCGGACGATCCCGAACGCGTGGGCCTCGCGTTGGGCGGTCAGCACGCGACTGAGCAGCGCCACCAACTCGGGCCGAGCCAGGCTCTGCTTCCCCCGCCACCGCGTCAGCAATTCGGCTGCCAGCCCGTCGGCGGCCTGCTCCAACTGCTGCAGGTCGCCACTCAACAACAGCGCGGCCTGGCCGGCGATCAACCGCGCCCGGGTCTCCAGCGCCCGCTCGGCCACCATCGCCGAGGCGCGGAAGCTGAGCCAGCCGCAGACCGCCAGGACCACGGCCCCGGCGAGCAGCACCTGCCCGGCCAGCCGCCAGGCGATGCTGCGCTGGTTGATCGCCCTCTCCATGCCCTCGTCCCGTCGCAGGTCAACGCAGCAGGATCACCCGTCCCTGGTGCCGCGCCATGGGCACCAGCACGGCGCCGCCCTCGACCCGGAGGTCCTCGCCGCTGACCACGTCCGTCGCGCCCGTCACCGCCCGCAGCCCGAGACGGGCCAGGTTCGGCTCGAGTCGCGCCGGCCGAGCCTCGCCCAGGTTCATCACCGCCAGGACCACACCCCCCGCCGAGGTGTAGCCCGAGACCAGGATGCTGCCATCCGCCTTGGCCGCTGGCGAGTCCCAGTAGGGGTGGAACCGGGACTCGGTGAAACCGACGGCGTCCAGCGCGTCGTACAGCGTCCGCCAGACCTTGGCGTCGGACCAGATCGGCCACGGCTGGACATCGTGCAGCAACAGGTACGCCGCCAGGTTCGGCGTGCCCTTGCCCACGTTCTCGCCGCTCAGCTCGGGCAGGAAAAAGGTCATCGGGCCCCAGTTGGTCTGCATGAACTCGGCCCGGAACGTGTCCGGCGGAAGCAGCGTCAGATAGTCGTCGGCCAGCGGCTGGCTGCGAAACTGCTCACCGTCCAGGATGGTATCGGTGAACGAGAGCATGGGGATGTCCACCTCGCTCGACATGTGGACCATCATCAGCGGGTTGGGCCGCTTCTGGTGGAACAAGGTGTAGACCCGCTTGAGGATCTCCCGGTAGGCGCGGATCGGGTGCGTCGGATGCGCCTTCCCGCCGGCGTCCAGCCAGCCGCAGCCGCCGAAGGTGCAGGGGTAGGGGCACCAGCAGTCGATGTAGATCCCGTCGACCTGATACCGGTCGATCATCTCGTTGATGCGGTACAGGATGTAATCCTGCCAGTCCCGCGCCGCCGGGCAGGTGCCCATCGAGGCGTGGCCCATGGCGGCCACGTCGCTGGGCGTCACCGCCCGCACACCGTCATGCCAGCGCGCGCCGTAGTATTGCCATTCGGGGATCCCGGCCGAGGCGTAGTTGAGGTTGATGTAGGGCACCACCCGGCAGCCGTTCTGCTGCGACTCGGTCACCGTCCGGGCGAACTTGTCCGCGTCGATGGGCTCGGTGTGGCCATAGAACTTGAAGTTGCCGTTCGGCCAGATGATCCGGAAGGTCGGCCGCGGCGCCGGGTCCAGGCGCAGCTTGCGGGCGTCGGCCGGCCGCGGCCGGACCGGCGTGGCCATGAACCCGAAGCCGTACGACCGCGGGCCGGTCAGCGCCGTCGGCTTGGCGATCAGCCGGACCATCACCCTGACCAGGTCGCCGTCGCGGCGGACCTCGATCCGCGGCCGGTCCGGCGCCGGCTCCCAGCCTTCGTCCGACTCGTAGTACCAGGCCAGTCCGCCCGCTTCGTTGCCCACCCAGAAGTAGCACGCGTCGTCGTTGGTCCAGCCTTCCGCCGGCAGCGCGCCGGCCGGGTTCTTGGCCCACTTGAGCCGGTCGGCGTGGAACAGCGCGGCCCGCGCCGCGGGCATCGCCCAGGTCAGCTCGAGCCCGTCCACCGTTGGCGTGCCGTCCGGGGTGACCGTCAGGTCGGTCCAGGTGAAGCCGTCGTACTCGACCTGGTGGGTCGCGGCGGCCGTCAGCCCCGCGCCGGCCGCCTGGGCGGTGAGCTCGGCCCGGGTGTCGCTGCTGCGGGTCACCTTGGCCGGCGCGCCGTCCAGGGCCACGGTCCGGCCGCCGACCACCGCCGACAGCCGCACCGGCTCGGCCAGCAGCTCGGCGCCCTGGGACGTGGCCCCGGCGAGGAGGGTGCCGTAGCGATAGCCGCGGCCCCAGCACTCGACCGCCGGCGCCTTGACCCGCAACGGCGTCCAGGGCGGGAGAACCTGGTCGGCCAGGCCGAGGGTATTGCCGCTCCAGACCGCCGGCCCGGGGTGGCGGAACGGCGCGGTGGCCGTGGCCAGCTCGGCGCCGTCGGGCCCCAGAACGGCCATCTTGACCTGGTACTCACCCGCCGGCAGAGCGCCCACCGGCAGCTCGACCACGCCTAGCTCGTCGCGCAGCTCGGGCGCCTTGCCGCTGGCCACGATCCGGCCGTCGGCGGCGATCAGCGCCACCGTGGCCGACCGGCCCGCGGGCTCGCCGACCACGCCCGACGTTTCCACCGAGACCGCCAGCACGCCCTGGTCCGAGTCCACCGCCAGGCTCGAATCGATCCGGGACCGGTAGGCCACGTCCTCGCCGCGGGACAGCCGGGCGATGGCCTCGTCGTCGAGCGTGGCGCCGTACAGCCGCACCTCGTCGAGCAGCGTCTGCTGCTGGCGTGGCACGTGCCACGGGTGGTCGCCCAGCCGGAACTCGGCCGGCCAGCCGTCGGGCAGCGCCGGCGCCGGGACCGTGGCGACCTTCTTGCCGTCCACATAGGTGGCCAGCGCGCCGGCCCGCCAGGTGGCGGCGAGGTGGTGCCACGCGCCCTTCTGCCACCTGATCCGCGGCCCCTGCGCCCCGCGGTAGTTCTTCTGGTCCGGGCCCGCGAGGATCAGGATGCCGCCCTGGTAGTAGCGGTAGAGGACCAGCCAGCCGGGGTCCTTGGCCTCCAGGAAGACGTGGAAGGTGTCCTCGTCGCCGGTCCAGTCGAGCGGGCTGACCCACATCGAGATGGTCCCGGCGGTCCGCCGCAGGTTGCCCTCGGTGCGGTACGTCAGGGCCGCCCCGCCCTCGCCGCAGAGCAGCGCCCGGCCGAACCTGCCCGGCCGGTAGGCCACCGGGCCGTCCACTTTCACCGGCCGCCCGTCGCCCCGGGCGGTCGCTTCGACCGAGTCGTCGAACGACGCGTGGAAGGTCAGCGGGGGAGTCAGCTCGGCGGCCGTAACCACCGTCGCCAGGGCCAGCACGAGACAGGGAAGTCGCATCGATGTCACCTCGCGGCAGACCTGACGGTTCTCCCCGCCGGCGCCGGACTCCTGCCTTGAAGGGTGGCGCGGCGCCGTGGCCAACTCCCGCCCGGCGTACCGCGAGGCTCGACATGATCCGTATCGCCGCCGGCTCACCCGCCCCCGCGCCCCGCTGGGCGGTGCTCCAGCGTTACCTGATCGAGGCCATGAACCGCTCGGCCGAGGCGTTCGTGGAACGCTACACGCATCCCGACGGGACGCTCATCTGGCGCGACGCCTGGCCCGGCATGGACGGCTCCGACGACGGCTACGAGAGCTTCGGCAACTTCGCCCTGTTCCACCTCCTGGGCGGCTCGGACGAGGTCCAGCGGCTGGCCCGGGTCGAGTGGGACGCGGTCACCCGCCAGTTCACAGGCTACGGGCAGGTCTACCGCGAGTTCGACGCCTACTACGATTGGATGCACCACGGCGAGAGCTACACCTATCTGTACCACCTCGCCCTGGCCGATCCCAGCGTGGCCATCGACCGCGAGCGGGCGGTCCGCTTCGCCGGCATGTACATCGGCGAAGATGAGCAAGCCGACAACTGGGACGCCGCGCACAAGCTGATCCGCTCACCGATCACCGGCAGCCGCGGGCCGCGGTTCGTCAACTCGTTCGACGACTGGGTCACCCACCGGCCCATCCTGGCCGCCTACCCGCCGCCCTTCGAGGACATCCCCGGTGTGCGGGGCCCGCTCTGCGACTGGAACGACGACGCCATCTACGGCGAAGTCCTGAAGCGCATCAACGAGCGGATGATGCGCGGCGACGTGCCGCTCAACCTGACCGCCACCAGCCTGGTCACCCACGCCTACCTGTACACCGGTGAGGACAAGCACCGGCAGTGGGTCCTCGACTACACCGCCGCCTGGCGCGAGCGGGCCGAGGCCAACGGCGGGATCCTGCCCGACAACGTCGGCCCGAACGGGATCATCGGCGAGTGCAACGAGGGCAAGTGGTGGGGCGGCTACTACGGCTACCGCTGGCCGCACGGGGTCAACACGGTCCTGGAGCCGGCCATCATCGCCGCCTCGAACTGCCTGCTGCTGACCGGCGACGCGAGCTGGCTGGACTTTCCCAGGGAGCAGTTGGCCCGCATCGTCGAGCGCGGTCAGCGGCGCGACGGGCGGTTGATGACACCCCGCCGGCACGGGGACTCCGGCTGGTACGACGACTGGCCGCTGCCGCCCAAGTACCATCTCCACCTGTGGAACCTGTCGCGCGACCGGGACGACTGGGACGGGCTCCTGTCCACGGCGCCCGACGACGCCTGGCTGACGGTCACCAGCCGTCGGGCCAAGGGCGACGAGCGCAACCCCGGCCCCTGGGTCCGCTACCTTCAAGGCCGGCTGCCCGACTACCCGGAAACCGTGCTCACTGCCGAGCTGGAGGAGGTCCACCGCCGGCTGGAGGTCATGCGCCACGACACCAGCCAGGTCGACGATCAGGACGTCCACCACTGGCAACAGATCAACCCGGTGGCCACCGAGGCGCTGGTCCAGTTGACCCTCGGCGCGCCGCAATACATCTACCACGGCGGCCTGCTCCACTGCCGCTTGCGGTACTTCGACCCCGACCGCCGCCGCGCCGGCCTGCCCGCCGACGTGGCCGCGCTGGTCAGCCGGATCGAGCCCGAGCTGGCCCTGACCCTGGTCAACCTGGACCCCGTCTCCCCGCGCCGCCTGATCCTCCAAGCCGGCGCCTACGGCGAGCACCGCTTCGACACGGTGACACCTACGGGCGGCGAGCCGGTGGCGGTGGGCGCGGCTCAGTTCGAAGTCGAGCTGCCACCCGGCGGGGTGCTGGATCTGGGCCTCACCCAATCCCACCATGTCAACCCGCCGCGGTACGGGTGGCCGTGGGGGCGAGGCTGATGGACCTGGCGCGTGTCCTCGACCGCCTGCCCAAGGCCGAGTTGCACGTCCACCTGCGCGGGGCCGTGCCGGTCGAGGTGCTGCGGGCGCAGATCGATCGGTACGGCCTGCGCGATCTGGTGGACCGGGCGCCGGCGCGGTTGTACGAGTTGTGGCTGCGCGCCGACAACCTGCGACCGCTGCTGCTGGGGCACGGGCAGGTCGAGGTGGCCATGCCGGGGCTGTTCGCCTACCAGGACTTCGACGGGTTTCTCGCCACTTACGCCTTCACCGGCTACTTCTTCAGGGACATCGACGACTTCGCGCGGCTGGTGTCCGGGGTGATGCTGGGATTCGCCCGGCAGCGGATCGTCTACGCCGAGGTGATGGTCTCGGTGCGGGAGTACCTCAACCAGGGGCTCGACCTGGACGACATCCTGGAGGTGCTGGAAACCACCGAGCGGCCGGGGCTGACGGTCCGGTGGATCGTCGATCTGGTGCGCAACTTCGGCGCCGAATCGGCGCTGTCGCTGACCCGGGACCTGGTCGAGCGCCGGCCGGAGACGGTGGTCGGGATCACCCTGGGCGGCAGCGAGCACGCCTTTCCGCCGGAGCTGTTCCGGGAGTCCTACCGGCTGGCCGCCTCAGCCGGGCTGCGGCTGACCTGCCACGCCGGCGAAGCGCTGGGCGCGGCCAGCGTGCGCGAGGCCATCGACGGGCTGCGCGCCGAGCGCATCGGGCACGGCATCCGGGCCATCGAGGACCGGGCCTTGGTGGCCGAGCTGGCCGAGCGCGGGATCCCGCTGGAGGTCTGCCCGACCAGCAACCTGTACACCGGGGTCGTGCCGTTCTACCACGAGCATCCGGTGATGGACCTTCTCCGGGCCGGCGTGCCGGTGTCCATCAACACCGACGACCCGACCTTCTTCCACACCTCCCTGGTCGAGGAGTACCTCCACCTGCACGACATGGGGCTGAGCGAGTCAGAGGTGCTGGCGGTGGTCCGGAACGGGTACCAACACGCCTTCGCGCCGGACGACGAGAAGGAGGCGCTGCTGGCCGCCTTCGAACGCGAAGTGGCGCGGCTGACGCGGAAGGAGTGACTCCGGGGCGTGACTCCAACCACTTGCCGAGGCGCAACCGCCGGGAGGGCGAGGCTCCCGCCGAGCCGCTGCCTCGGACCAGGGCGGCCATGCACGAGCCGGCTCGCGGCTCAGCGTTCTCGTCATCACGGCTCGGCGGGAGCCTCGCCCTCCCGGGCCCGCCGCGTGCGCACGATCCAGGCACGGCCTGACCGTTCCGGCCGGGATGTCAAGAGTCAAGTCCTGACCCCAAGTGTCAAGAGTCAAGGTCTGACCCCGAGTTCGCGGGTGGTCGGGTCGAAGATGACCCGCCAGGTCTTGGCGCCCAGCGTCGCGGTGAAGCCGACCGCGCCGGTGGCGCTGATCGGCTTGACCTCGGTGAAGCCCGGTGCCGACAGCGGTGAGGTCTCCACCAAGCTGTAATGGTGGTCGCCCTGAGCGTAGTCGCGCGGAGGCGGCAGCTTCAGCCCCGGCTTCTGTTCGGCGGTTGGTTCCTGGGCCACGTTCTCGGGCGAGCGGTCGGTATCCGACAGGGACAGCTGCCAGTCGGGGCGGAAGCCTGTCTGGGCCAGGGCGTAGCGCCTCATGCGTTCGGTGATGGTGTGGGGGAAGTCGGTCGCCCAGACGCGAAAGCGCAGGTGGCCGCAGCGCCAAACGCCGTCGGCTTGCCGCTCCCCGTCGGCGTTCTTGGGGAGGATGAAGCGGAACTGGTGGCACAGCTCTCGGGCCGTGAAGGTGGCCGTGGCGGTGCTGTCGATCAAGCCGACCATGCCGCGGTCGGTCATCAGCCACACCTCGACCATCCGGAAGGGGGCCTCCGGCTGCTGCTCCTGCCAGGTCGCGGCGGTCAGCGCCGGGGAGTAGACGGTGCCCAGCACCAGGTCCCGGCCGACCTGCCGGTGGCTGAACCGCGCGCCGTACCGCCCCAGCGTGCCGTAGTCCGGCTCGGTCCGCCAAGGCTTGTCCAGCGGCCACACCCGCACGTACGGCCGCGCCAGGTGCAGCGCGCTGAAGCTGCCCAGGTCGTCGGCCACCGCCATCGCACTGGCGCGGGTGTAGGTGAAGCAGCCGGCCGTGAAGGTGCTCGACCACCGGCCGGACCGCAGGCGCGCGCCGCGGATGTCCGGGTCCAAGATGGTGTAGTCGTCCCGGAGCGGTTTCTCGGCGATCTGGCGCAGCGCCATCCGCTGGTAGGCATGGGCGCCCAGGAACAGGTCGACGCGGTCGTGGGAGGTGTTGCGGCGGGCCATCTCGGCGGCCAGGGCGGCGTTCTCGCCGTCACCGGTCACGGCCGCCACCATGGCAACGTGATGCGGCCAGAAGGTGCGCCACTGGTCCTTCCACCAGATGTCCGGACCGCCGTTGAAGAGGCCGGGCCATTCCAGGTTCAGCGGGTAGTAGGGCATGGACTTGCGGAAGATGGCCTCGGCCTCCTGGCTGCCCGTCGCCCACCAGTACAGGTACAGCCCGCGCAGGTTCATGGCGTGGTAGTACATCATCTCGTACTCGCAGTGGCCCTCGCCGTAGACCTGGTAGCGGTACGGGAACATTCCGTTGGGGAGCTGGTCGCGGCCGAGGGTGTGGATGATGCGGTACGACATCTTCAGGTACTTGGGGTCGCCGGTCAGCAGCCAGCCGTGGATGTACACCGCCATGGGGTGCAGGATCGGGTTGATGTAGGTCTCGCAGTCGCCCATCAGCTTGTTGAACGCCTCGGGCGTGGTGTTGTCGAGGATGTTGGCCAGCACGATGCGCCGCAGGTTGGCGACCCGCTCGGCCCCGATCTTCGCCTTCAGCTCCGGCCGGGCCTCGATCTCCAGCAACGGCAGCGTGTAGTCCGCGAAACTCCAGGTGTCCAGCCGCTCGGGCCGCCAGGTCTCGGCCTTCTTGGGGTCGGCGGGCTTGGTGGTCAAGGCGGTGAGGAGCGTCTCGAGCCAGGTCTGGCTCATGGTGATCAGCCGCTCGTCGCCGCGGAGCTTGCTGTCGGGCGAGAGGTAGCCCCACACGGCCCAGGACAGGAACGGGCCGCAGTCCTCCCACCGGCTCTGCGCCGCTGTCCGCTGCAGCGTGCCGCTGAGGGCCTGCTGGAGGAAGAAGTCGCACCACGCCGCTCCGGCGTTGGGTATGCCCTCGGGCGTCCGGCTATGCTCGTCGATGAAGGTCCGGTGCCAGGGCTGGTCGGGCATAGGTTCGGCGGGCGTGACGAACTGGTAGTCGGCCGCCGGAACCCGAGCGGCGATCCCGAGCGCAGCGACGACGAGGGCCGGTCTCATGACGCGCCTCCTGCTGTGAGCCACGGGGTCCGTTCGTGAGCCTTGGGGCATTACTTCCCTGGTCCGCAACTCCCGGAACGAGGAGGGGTGCCGGCGCCGGTCCGGAACGAAGCCCTGCGGTCCTGGCCCCGCGCGGCTACGGAGAGACCGAATGACCACCGCCTCAGTCCTGCTCACCGCCGCCCTGCTGGCCACCGCCGCGGTGGCCTTCGACGCCTCGGACCCGGCCGAGCCGTGGCGCCAGGCGCGAGCCGGGCTGGACGACACCGTCCCCGCGCCGTTCACCGCCCTCACCGCACAGGGCACGAAGGTCGGCTGCTGGGGTCGCCGCTACGATCTGGCGCTGCCGCTGCCCAAAGCGGTCGAGAGCCAGGGCGTGGCGCTGCTGGCCGAACCTTGTCGGTTGGTCCTCACCTCGGGCGGGGCCGGGCAGGCCGTCACCGGCGAGGTCCAGACCACTGCGGTGGCCGGGCACCGGATCGAGTTCGCCGGCGCCGCCACCGGCGAGGTGCCGGTCGCGGTCACCGGCTGGATCGAATACGACGGCTGTCTCCAGACCACCTTGACCATCGGCCGCGCCGGGCAGGTCGTCGAGGGTTGCCGGCTGGAGGTGCCGCTCGCCGCCGAGAGCTCCAGATTCCTGCACCTCGGGATGCAGTGGGGCGACGACGTCTACACAACCATCGACCCGGCGCCGGACTGGACGTTCGCGCACGACTGGCAGGCGCTGTGCTGGGTCGGGGACCACCAGCGCGGGCTGACCGTGGTGACCGAGTCGCCGGCCGGCTGGGTCGGACCGCCGGAGCGGGCGATCCGGCTGGAACGGCGGGGTGGGGCAGTGGTGCTGACGCTCGACCTGATCGCCGAGCCGGTCACCCTGACCGAGCCGCGCAGCTACGTGGTGGGTTTCCAGGCGACGCCGGGCAAGCCCTTGCCGCCGACCTGGCACGGGCGGCACGTGGGCAGCGCGCTGACCACGGCCGACGCCGCTCAGGCTCTGGCCACGCTCCGGCGGGACGGGGTCAGCGTCGGGCTGCTGTGGCACGACGTCAATCAGCACTTCAGCTACCCCGAGGCCAAGGACGCCGAGGCGCTCAAGACGCTGGTCCGCAACTACCACGCCGCCGGGGTGCGCTGCGTGACCTACATCAACCTCTCGGCGGTGGACAACGACGCCGAAGTGTTCAAGCGCAACCGCGAGGCCTGGCTGATGACCAAGGGCGGCAAGCCGGTCTACGGCACCGGCGAGCGTGAAAGCGGGGTCGGGTACACCAGCGTGTGCTGCAACAGCGGGTACACCGACTGGCTGATCTGGGCGGTCGACCGGGCCATGGCCGAATACGACCTGGACGGCGTCTACATCGACAACCCTGGCCCGTACTACTGCGACAGCCAGGCGCACGGCTGCGGCCGGAACGGGCTGACCCACCCCTACTTCGCCAACCGTCTGCTCCAGAAACGGTTGTGGCACGTGGTCCACGGCCGCAAGCCGGAGACCGGGATCGTCTGGGAGCACAACTCGCGCACCTCGAACAGTCTCAACCTGACCTTCTGCGACGTCTACTCGGACGGCGAGCACTTCCGGGTGCGGAGCAAGGGCCGGCCGGAGCAGATCACCCGGACGCTGCTGGACATCTCGGCCACGGGTCGGCAGTGGGGCAGCCAGCCCTGCTTCCTGCCGTCGGCGCTGAACATCCGGGAGGAGTACACGCCCTGGCTGTTGGCCCGTCTGCTGCCGTTCGGCAACGCGATGATGGTGGTGGCCAAGTGGATGGACTTCTCGGTCTACCAGCCGGTGCTGCGCGCCCGGCTGGAGTTCGGCCTGGCCGAGCGGCCGGTGACCTGGTTCACGCCCGAGAAGCCGCCCGACTGGCTGAAGTTCGAGCCGGCCGAGCTGCTGGTCGGCGGCTACCTGCGCGACGACGGCAAACTGCTGCTGACCGTCGCGAACGTGGCGGACGACAAGGTCGCGGCGAAGCTCGACCTGACCGGGCTGAAGCAGGGCCTGGGCGGCGAGGTGGACGCCCGCGACGCGCTGACCAGCGCGCCGTTCGAGCCGCTGGGCAAACGTTACGTGGTGGCGGTGCCGGCCAACGACTTCCGGCTACTGCGCTTCGAGAGGCGGTAATCGGGGTTTGACGACTGGCCTGCGGATGTGGTACACCAAGAGCCAAGGGGTAGCGTCGGACTACTCGGGAGGCAGGACCATGAGAGCACGTCGTGCGTTCACATTGATCGAACTGCTGGTGGTGATCGCCATCATCGCCATTCTGGCTGCGATTCTGTTCCCGGTCTTCGCCAAGGCGCGGGAGAAGGCCCGGCAGTCGAGCTGTTCCAGCAACTTGAAGCAGATCGGCACGGCGTGGCAGCAGTACGTGCAGGATTACGACGAGCGGTATGGCCAGCACTACCGGGGCTGCGCGGGGACGCTGACCATGCCCGACGGCACCTCGGATGCGGGCAACAACCCCTGGGCCAACCAGATCTACCCGTACATCAAGAACGCCCAGGTGTTCAAGTGCCCGAGCTCGCCGGAGGCGTTCACCTTCGTCGGGTGGACCAGCTACAACTACTGGTGGAACTACTACGGCGGCGCGTTGAACAACAAGGCGCTGGGGACCATCAACTACCCGTCGGAGTTGGTGCTCGACGGTGACTCCAGCAGCTACATCGCCAATCCGTTCTCCGGCGTGGGCGCCGACCCGTCGTTGAAGACCAACACCGGCGGCGACTACGTCCGCGATTCCGTCAAGGCCTGGCACAACGACGGGACGAACGTGGTCTTCGCCGACGGCCACCAGAAGTGGTTGCAGTACATGGAGCTGATCAAGAAGACCACTTACTGGGATCCTGACCGGACCTGAGCGGATAGCCGGTCGAGCGGCTCCCTGCCAGTTGCAGGGCCGAACCGACGGAATACGGCCCGCGCCGCGACCTTGACGGCGCGGGTCCGGTTGTGGTACACCACGGCAGAGGGGGAGCGCAAGGGAGAAGTCCGATGCAACGACGACGTGCGTTCACGCTGATCGAGCTGTTGGTGGTGATCGCCATCATTGCCATTCTGGCGGCGATTCTGTTTCCGGTCTTCGCCAAGGCTCGGGAGAAGGCCAGGCAGTCGAGCTGCGCCAGCAACCTGAAGCAGATTGGCGTGGCCTGGCAGCAGTACGTCCAAGACTATGACGAGCGGTTTGGCCGGCACTACGCGGCTTGCGGCGGGCCCATCGCCTACCCCGACGGGAGCGCCGACGGCAACAACAACGTCTGGATGAACCAGATCTACGCGTACACCAAGAGCGTCCAGGTGTACAAGTGCCCGAGCTCGCCCGAGACGTTCTTCTTCAATCAGTCGACCCAGTTCAACTACTGGTGGAACTACTACGGTGGCGGCTCGTTGAACCACCGCGCCCTGGCGACGATCAACTACCCGTCGGAACTGGTGCTCGACGGCGATTCCAGCAGCTACATCGCCGACCCGTTCTCGGGCGTGGGCGCCGATCCGGCACTGAAGACCAGCACCGGCGGCGATTACATCCGTGACTCGGTCAAGGCCTGGCACAACGACGGGACGAACGTGGTCTTCGCCGACGGCCACCAGAAGTGGTTGCAGTACATGGAGCTGATCAAGAAGACCACCTACTGGGATCCCGCCCGGACCTGAGTCGCCTTGCTACGGTCCCAGGTTGCCCTCGGCCCGAGTCCCTGCGCCGACGGTTTCGATGGCCTTCTGTGAGCCGTCGCAGTGGTTGCCTGAGAACAGGTTCCGGTCCGACGTGCCCCGCTCGGAGCAGCCGACGCGTTGCGTCGGCTGCTCCCGGCTGTCGGCACAGCGGTTGCCGGTGATCAGGCAGCCGGTGCAGTTGAGCACCGTGATCCCGGCGTACTGGCCTGCCTTGGCCGTCGAGTTGTCCACGCACACGTTGCCGCTGACGGTGTTGTTCTTGCCGTCGTTCATCAGAATCCCCGCCATCGCGTTCTCGGCGCAAGTGTTCGCGGTGCAGGTGTTCCACTCGTCGCCACCGTTGCCCAGCCCGCCGATGCCGTTCCACCCGTTGCGCACAAAGACGTTGCCGGTGACCGTGGTGTGCTTCACGTTCATGCAGAAATACAGCCCGTCCCAGCCGTTCTCGCGGGCGGTGTTGCCCACGAACAGCGCGTTCTGCAGGCCGGTGCCCGGGTGGAAACCATGCCCGCGGTTGCGCGAGACCAGGCACCCGGAGACCTGAATCTCGGAGCCGATCTGGACCCCGATCCCGTCCGCCGGCCAGCCGGTCACCCGCACCCCGCGAACCTGCGCCCGGCGGCAGTCGGTCAGGTGGATGCCGTTCATCGTGAAATCGACGGCGGTGGTGGCCGTCTGCCGCGGCGGATCGCCGGCGATGGTCAGATCGGCGATCTGAAAATCCTGCGCCCCGGTGGCGGCAATCCCGGCGAACTGGTTGACCACCATCGCCCCGTCGGCCGCGTGATACGCCGTCCTGGTCGGCCGGTCGATGGTCAGCCGCCGGCCGTCGATGGCGGTCAGCACGGCATGGGAGGTGTTCCAGCCGTACAGCTTGCGGTCGAGCACCGCCAGCTCGGCGCCGAGCTCCAGGCCCGAGGCGTCCTCGACCTCGAAGCTGGTCGCGCCGGCAGGGATGTCGGCGGCGGCCTTGGCCATCACCTCAGGCCCCCGGCAGAGCACCGTGCTGGGCCCCGCGCCGCGCAGCGTGACGTTGCTGCGCAGCACCAGCCCGCGCTTGAGGAGATACCGGCCGGGCGGGATGACGACCACGCCGCCGGTGCGCGGCACCGCGTCGATGGCCGCCTGCAGGCCGCTGGTCGGCGACGCGGTGTCGTAGTGCGCCGCGGCGTCGATCACCGGCTGCGGACCCATCCCGGCCGGCGCCTTGGGCGGCACCGGCAGCGCGGCGTACGCCCGATCTACGGCGTGGGCCGCGAACAGCGAGGGCTCGGGCCGAGAGCGGTAGATGCGGACCTCGTCCAGGGCGCAGGCCAGGTAGCTGTTCCAGCTCCCGGCGCCCAGCAGGACTTGGGGGTGGAGCGGCAGTCCGCCGCGGTAGGTCTCGTCCCGAGCGACTTCCCGGCCGTTCAGGTAAACGGCCGTCCCGGTCGCGCCCCAGGCGGCGGCGAGGTGGACCCACTGCCCGACCGGGGGGATCGCGGTCCCGGCCGCGCCGCGCCAGGCGTCGGCGTAGAACGCCATGGCCAGACCGGGCGCCTTGTTGACCGCGGCGCAGAAGCCGAACAGCGCCAGATCGCTCTGGCCGCCCAGGTCCCGGGCGAATGAGACGAACCCGACCTGTCCACCCGAGGGCGGCTGGTCCAGCCGGACCCAGGCCTCGATCCCGCCCTCGGCCAGCGCGCCGACGCCCTCGGCGACCAACGCCTGGCCCTGACCGTTCAACTGCACCGCGCCTCCGGCGACGCCCGCGATCCGGGTCCCGCCGACCATCCGCGCATCGAACCCGTGCCCGGTGGCATCGATGGCCCACTCGCCGCCGGGCTCGTCGAAATGCCAACACGCCACCAGTTCCGGCTCCGCCGCCCCGGCGGCCAAGGCCGCCGCCAGGATCACGCCCGACCACCGCATGGCCCCATCTCCATTGCCGCCGCCGATGGTAGCACCTGGCGCCCGTCGCGCGCCACCGCGGGCGAGGTTGACGCGCCTGGCGGCCGATGACACAATCCGCCGGCATGAGCAAGCTGTGGCTGGTAGTCTTGGCGATCACCCCGATCGTGGCGCAGGAGTGGTCCTGGCGGGATGGCTGGCCCGAGGGGTGGGCCAGGCGTGACGGCTGGCGCGTGGCGGATGGGGTGCTCCGGCCCGACGGCGCCGGCAGGGCGGTCACCTCGCCGCCGGTGGCGCTGGGGCTCCACGGCCGGGTCCGGTTCACCATCGTCACGCCGCTCGACGGGCCGGGAGGCATCGTCGTCGGGCTGAGCGCCGGCGATCCGGCGCTGCCCGCGCGGCGGCTGGCGCAGTTCGCCGCGGTGGCCGGACACCTGTGCTGGTTCGACGGCGAGGCCTGGAACGAGTTGGCCCAGGTCCCGGCCGGCCGGCGGGTCGCCGTCGATCTGGCGCTGGACCGCGAGCGAGGCCGGATGGCGGTGACCATCACGCCCAACGGGTCGGGCACCACCATCCCCGAGGTGCCGTTCTGGAACCAGGTCGGGTACGCCGACACGCTGTTCGTGGCCGGGCCGGACCAGCAGGCGCCGGAGCCCGGCGGGCTGGCGGCGGTGACGGTCGAGGGGTACCCCGCCAGGCCGCGGCCGCCGGGATTCGATGTCCAGCGGCTGCAGGGCCGGGCGGTCCGCCTGCGCTGGTCGCCGGGCGCGCAGGAGGTGTCCGGCTTCCGCCTCCTCCGGGACGAGGTGGAGCTGGCCCGGTTCGGGCCGGGGGCCAGGGCGTTCGTCGACGACACCGTCGCGCCGCGGACCCCGTACGCCTACCGGCTCGAAGTGCTCGGGCCGGGCGGCGCGGCCACGCGGACGCTGGTGACCGGACCGGAAACCGAGATCGCGGCGGTCAGCGGCGAGTGGGACGCGGTGGTCTACGGCGCCACGCCGGGCGGGATCGCCGCCGCGCTGATGCTCGGCCGGGCCGGGTGGTCGGTGGTGCTGATCGAGCCGGGTGAGTTCGTCGGGGGGATGATCACCGGCGGGCTGGGCCGCACCGACTTCGGCTCGATTCACGCCCTGGGCGGGCTGTTCGCCGACTACCTGAAAGCGGTCAGCGCCTACTACCTTCAGCATTCCGGCCCGGACAGCGACGATGTCAAGGCGATGCGGGACGGGCTCTACTTCGAGCCGCACGCGGCGCGCTCGATCTTCTTGGAGTGGTTGGCCGAGGTGCCTGAGGTGACGTTGATCCGCGGCGCGCACCTGGTCGGGGTGAAGGCCGACGGCGGGATAGTCCGCGGCGTGGTGGTCGAGGACCGCGACCGGGTGGTGCGCCGGGTGCTGGGCGCCAAGGTGTTCATCGACGCCGGGTACGAGGGCGACCTGGCCGCCGCGGCCGGGGCCGAGTACCGGATCGGGCGCGAGAGTGGCGCGGAGTTCGGCGAGAAGTACGCCGGCAAGCTGTGGTGGGACGTCTGGCAGCGGCGGGTGGTGCTGGTCGAGGGCACCGGCGACCGCACCGTGCAAGCCTACAACTACCGCCTCTGTGTGACCCGCCAGGTGCCGGACCGGCTGCCTCCGCCCCAGCCGACTCACTACCATCGGGAGCGCTACCTGGGCCTGCTGCCCGACCTCGCCGCCGGCCGGCTCAAGACCCTCAAGGACATCCTCTCCATCCTGCCGCTGCCGGGGCTCAAGGCGGATGCCAACAACCATCCCCAGGGCAACCCGTCCAGCGACTTGATTGGCGGCGCCGACGACTACCCGGAGGCGGACTGGAAGACGCGGCAGGCGATCATCGCCCGGCACCGCGACCACATCCTCGGCCTGCTCTGGTTCCTGCGCTTCGATCAAGCCGTGCCGGAGCCGATGCGGCTCGACGCCCAGCGCTGGGGCCTGGCCATCGACGAGTTTCCCGAGGAGGACGGCTGGCCGTCGCAGCTCTACGTCCGCGAGGCGCGCCGGATCGTCGGCCGAGCCATCTTCACCGAGCACGACGCGATGGCGGTGCCGGGCGGCGAACGGCCGCCCATCCGCCGGGACAGCATCGCCGTGGGGGCCTACCCGATCGACAGTCACGCCACCGGCGGCCGGCATCCCGAGCACCCCGACTGGCTGGAGGGCTTCTTCTACCTGGCCCGCGGCGAGACGAAGCCGTATCAGATCCCGTACGGCATCCTGGTCCCGAATGGCCTGGCCAATGTGCTGGTCTGCGGCGCGCTCTCGGCGACCCACGTGGGGTACGGCACGCTGCGCATGGAGCCGGTGTTCATGGCCCTGGGCACCGCCGCCGGGCTGGCCGCCGCCCAGGCCGTCGAGAGCGGCGTCGCGCCCGACCGGGTGGACCTGCTTAGGCTCCAGCGGGAGCTGCTCCGACACGACCAGGTGCTGACCGTCTTCGAGGACGTGGCGCGCGACACGCCGGGCCGGGACGGGTTCAACCTGTTCGGCACGCTGGGCGCGTTTCCCGGCTACCAGGCCCGGCCGGGCGAGCCCATCACCGGGCCGGTGCTGGAGCAGTGGCTGGCCCTGGCCGCCGGGCTGTTCGGACTCACGGTTCCGCCGACGGACGACGGACCGCTGGAGGTCAACCGGCGGCTGTCGGCGCTGGCCGCGGGCCTGGGCGTGGCCGCGCCGCGCTTGGACGCGGCCGAGCCGACGCGGGGTCAGGCCATGGCAGCGCTGTGGCAGGTGGTCTCGGCGGCCATGGACCGACCCGGACCGGCACGGACAGCCGACGGTTAACGGCCGACCGCCGGCCACTCCAGCTCGATCCCGTGGCGGACCAGGAGGGCCTGGAAGTCGCTCAGGCGGTCGGGATCGGCGCGCACCGCGCGCGGCGGAACGCCGGCCGACAGGGCGTAGGCCGCCAGCAGCCCGGCCGCCTCGCCGATGTTCCATTCCACCGGGTGCAGCCGGTAGCAGCCGTTGGTGATGTGCGTGGTGCCCAGGTTCTTGCACGCCGGGAGGAGGTTCTCGACCCGGATGGGGAGCAGCGCGCCCAGCGGGATGCGGAACGGCAGCGAGGGGATGTCGATGTAGTTGTCCCCGCCGGTGCTGGGGTGCAGGTCGATTCGATACGAGCCGATCCCGACCGAATCGGGGAACGGCTCGGCGCCCAGGCCGGCGCGCGCGTCGGCGCCGACGTGGAGTTCGGTGACCGTCAGCTCGGCCCGGATCCGGCGCGATTCCCGGATGTAGGGCGCCTTGGCCAGGCCGTCCCGGGTGCCGACCAGGTCGGGCCGCAGGTACAGACCGGGATAGCCGGTCCCGCCGTCCGGTCGCGGCGCCTCGGTCTGCATCCAGTACATCAGGCTCAGGGCCAGCTCCCGCGAGTCGGCCAGCCGCGCCGCCACGACCTCGTCGGGCTGATCGATGATGGTGCCCAGCCAGTAGTCGTTGTGCGGCCAGTTGACCAAGGTCACCTCGTGCGGCGCGGCGGCGGGATCCCAGTTGTCCCGCCCGACGATCCGCCGGTACAGCCACAGCGTGACCGCGCCGGGCGTGGCCTCGTCGGGGAACAGGCGGCACGGCCACGGCGACAGCGTGTGGGGGTGGGAGTAGTGCCAGTCGAGCAGACGGCCCGCCCAGGCCGGGGTCAGGTCCGGGACGTAGTCACGCCAGCGGGGGTAGCCGGCGGGCCGGTCGATGACATGCTCGCCATCGGGGTCGTAGGCCGCCGGGAAGCACCAGGTGAGGGCCTGGACGTTGTCCGGCCGCGCCTCGGCGGCGGCGTGCGGCTCGCCGGTCTCGGCTTGGGATTCGGCGCCGGTCAGGTACTCGACTCCGGCCAGCGGCAGCAGGTCGCCCAGCTCGGTGGCGTCCAGCATGTAGGGCGCCGCAATGGTGATCGTCCCGCCCTCGCGGCGGTCCTCCAGCGTGACCGCGGTGACCCGGTCGCCGTCGGTTTCGGCGGCCACCGGCAGGTGCTCGGTGAGGACTTCGACCTGCCCGGCGCTGCGGTACGGCGCCAGCATCGCCTCAATCACCGCCACCGCCACCCGCGGCTCGTGGCAGAGCCGCGAGACGTTGCCCCCGCCGGGGTTGAGGAACGGGTCGCGGTGGGCCTGGCCGGTGAGCGGATAGTGCTCGCGGTAGTACCGCCGCACGCCGTCGCGGAAGGCGCGGTAGCGCCGGGTGCAGCCGAACTGCTCGATCCACCGGTGCTCGTCGGGCGGCACGGCCTGGCTGGTCAACTGCCCGCCCAGCCAGTCGGTGGCCTCGGTCAAGACCACCCGCCGCCCCATCGCCGCCGCCCCCAGCGCCGCGGCACAGCCACCGACCCCGCCGCCGACCACCAGCACCTCGGTCCGCCGCTCCCTCATGCCAGACTCCCGGCGGCCATTGTCGCCCAGCGGGCCGGCCGGGACAAGACCGGCCCGCCGGGCGGGGATTCGGGGGCGGTGGTCGAGATGCTCGCGCCAACGTCGGTGCTCGTCCGTGCCCACCCCTGGCGCCGTCAGAACCTTGACCGGAGCCGGACTCGGGGCTATCATGCAGGTGCGGAGAGAGCGATGGCGGGCAAGATGTCCAAGACGAACGTGGCCGCGCGCGCGGAGCAGCGTGCCGCCGCCAACAAGACCTGCCGCTACTGCGGGCAGGAGCTGGAAGTCGCGCTGATGGTGGCCGGCCGCGGCAAGACGCGCATGGTCCGTCTGTGCTGCGAGCGTGCGGGCGTACCGCAAGAGCAGGGCGAGGCCGCCAGTTAGACTGTCAGTAGCGTCGACGTTCCAGCCCAGCGGCCCTCGGTCGCTGGGCTTTTCGTTTCTCAGGATCCGCCAATGACCCACCCCGACCCACTCGCCGCCCGAGCCGCCGCGCCGGCCGAGGAGGTCGTCCTGCGGCCGGCGCTGGTCGCCGACGGGCCGGCCATCTCGGCCCTCATCCAGCCCTTCGCCGAGCGCGACCTGATGCTGCCCAGGCCGCTGCCCGCCCTGTACGAAGCGATCCGCGACTTCACCGTGCTGTCCGCGGGCGGCGAGGTCGTCGGCTGCGTCGCGCTGCACGTCTTCGACGCTTCTCTGGGCGAGCTCAAGTCTCTGGCCGTGCGCGCCGATTGGCAGGGGCAGGGCTGGTCGGCGAAGATGGTCAGGAGGACTCTCGACGAGGCGGTGGAATTGGGCTTGCGCCAGGTCTTTGCCCTGGTGCTGAAGGTCGGTCTGTTTGAACGGTCGGGATTCCGGGTGGTGGACAAGTCGGTGCTGCCCCAGAAGGTCTGGGGCGAGTGCATCTTTTGTCCCAAATTCCACCGCTGTGACGAAACGGCGGTGCTCTGGGAACCGTGACCGTGACCCGGCCGTCTGGTTGTGTGGAGAGGCGGGTGGCTGGGGATTTTCGAGGGATCGGGAATGTGGACCCGGCTCCTTGCGTCTGGCGTACTGAAACCGGTCGCGGCGGGCCAAGCGAACGCTGCGGATCGAGGAGGATGAGGATGCGAAACCTGCGTCTCGTGATGCTTGTTCTCGGCGCCGTCGCGCTGGTCACGGCCGATGCGCCGAACGAGATCATCGACAAGGCGGGGGATTACGCCCAGATCAACTGGACCAAGGGCGTGATCGTCGCCACCGGTCTCGGGCCGCTGCCCAGGTCGAAGGTCAAGAACCTGGCCATTCAGCGGCGCGTGGCCACCATCGATGCTTACCGGCACCTGGGTGAGGCGGTGCATGGCGTGCTGGTCACGTCCGAAACCACGGTCGAGATGTACGAACTGACCCAGGACACGATCCGCGCCAGCATGAGCGCCTTCATCAAGGGCCAGACGGCCGTCTCCGAAGGCTGGCTCGACGACGGTGAGACCTACCGGGTGACCATGCAGGCACCCATCGCCCAGGGCGACAAGGACTCGGTGGCGGCCATCGTCCTGCCCGTGGCCAGCACGACCAAGCCGGCCGACGTGATCAAGCAGGTCGAAGAGAAGAACAAGACCCTGCCGGAGGCCAAGCAGGTCGAGCTGCCGCCGAAGGTGGAGAAGCCGGTCGACATTCCGGTCAAGCCGCCGGCGCCGAAGGACCCGATCCCGGAGCGCAAGCCGGGTCCGTACACCGGTCTGGTGGTCGACGGCTCGGGCTTCAAGCTCGAGCGGGCGATGGCCCCCAAGATCGTCAAGGGCGACGAGAGCGAAGTCTGGGGCACCGTGCAGGTGTCCCGCGAGTTCGTACTCGACACCGGCATCGTCGGCTACATGCCGTCGCTCGAGATGGCCTGCAACCCGGATCAGTCCCGGGCCGGCAAGAACCCGCTGGTGGTCCGCGCCATTGGTCGCCACGGCTCGTTCCGAGCCAATGCGGTGATCAGCGACGCCGACGCGGCGTTGGTCATGGCCGAGAACCAGAAGACGAAGTTCCTCGACAAGTTCAAGGTCGTCTTCGTGGTCGATCCCAAGTAGCGGCAGTCACGCAAGCCACACTCAGGCCCCGGGCGATACCGCCCGGGGCCTGTCTTATCTGGTGGCCACGACTGGCGGCGAGCAGGTCAGGCCTTGACCTTCGCCGGCTCGACGCTTTCCATCTCGGAGCTGAGCATGTACCCGCGGTTGCGGATCGTCTTCAACAACGAGCCGTACCCGCCGAGCACATCGAGCTTCTTGCGCAGCCGCGAGATATGCACGTCGAGGGTCTTCGAGTCGTCGTAGACGTCGTCCCCCCACACCTCGCGGAAGATGAAGCCCCGGCTGAGCAGCATTCCGGCCCGGTCGGCCAGGAGGTACAGGAGGTGCAGCTCCTTGCCGGACAGGTTCAGGTCTACCCCGCCAATGGTCGCGATCTGGGCCGAGAAATCGACCACCATCGGGCCGACGTGAACCGTCGGCAGGACCAGCGGCGGCTCGGCGTAGGACGGACGCTGCGCGCGGCGGAGGACCGACCGGATCCGGGCCAGCAGCTCGTCCCGGTCGAACGGTTTGACGATGTAGTCGTCCGCTCCGGCATCCAGCCCCTTGACCACGCTCGGCGTGTCGGACATCGGGCTGAGCATGATTACCGGGATGTTGGAGATGTCCCGGACTCGGCTGCAGACCTCGAACCCGTCCGCGCCGGGCAGGTTCGCGTCCAAGAGCACCAAGCTGAACAATCCGCCGCGGATGGTGTTCAGAACATCATCCGCGCCCGCCGCGGTGGCGGTCGTGAACCCGCTGCCTTCCAGGATGCGCGCAATCAATAGCCGGGCCTCCAGGTCAGCCTCGGCCACCAGGATCCGCTGAGAATCCATCGCTCTGCCTTCCTAGGCACCCTTTCGGTGGGTGCACTAACTGGTCCCCTGGCGACATCGCCGCGAGTCCTCGCCGGACCGGCGGCAACCTCTTCAACGTACGCCCAACAACAGCGCTCGCTGACTCTACCAGTGAATCACAAGAGCGCATGATACCTCGGAGAAGTTCCCGAACGAATAGCAGCAGCTAAACAATCCCGTCAAGACGTGCGTTCCACTCCGCCGGATCGGCCCGACACGCCGACCGCCGACCGGCCAACCGGAACCGGTCGGACGCACCTCTAGGGAGTCTTGGCCGAGACCGGGCGATTCCCTTCTCCCGCGAAGCGCGGGAGCAGCGTAGCGCCGTCTGAGGGCAGTCGGAGGCCGGGGTGTGAGTCCCATCGTCTGGATCACGCCGCGAGCGCCACGCTCGGGTACTGCTGGCGTTGCCGCTCGTTGTCCACGGCCAGCAAGGACGCCAGGCCCGCCGGGTGCCAGTTCATCCCCGGCTTGTTGACCCGCTGACCCAGTCCTGTGCACTGCCTCTCAACGACCCCACTGCCGATGTGATCGCCCTGGGACCTGAACTCCAGGTAGCGGATCCGCTCCCAGTGCCGCCGGAGACAGCCCAGCACGCGGTTGAGCGTGCCGGCCGCGCCGGGCTCTCGGATCTGGCACCTCTCGCAGCCATTCCATCGACGTGCCACCATCACGTTCGTCCACCGGGTCGTCTCCTTTCGTCTCGACAACTGAGGAGGTTGGACCCGATGGACGGGACTTCGGCTCATTCCTTGTCCTTCGCCAGCGGGCCTTGACAACCGGCTCCGCCGTCGGGCAGACTTGGGCCGCCGAGGGCACCGTCCGGCGCCCTGGGCCGACCAAGGAGCGACGACATGACCCGACGCCGAGCCTTCACCCTGATCGAGCTGCTGGTGGTGATCGCCATTATCGCGATCCTCGCCGCCATTCTCTTCCCCGTCTTCGCCAAGGCGCGTGAGAAGGCGCGCCAGTCGAGCTGCAACTCGAACATGAAGCAGATCGCCCTGGCCTTCCATCAGTACTTCCAGGACTACGACGAGATGCTGCCCGATCTGCTCATGGGCCGCGACACCAACAACTCGGCGATGTACGTCTACTGGTACCAGAACCTGACGCCGTACATCAAGAACACGCAGATCTTCACCTGCCCGAGCTACACCCCGTCGTGGATCGGGTACGGCGGGATGCGCGAGGTGCTGGGCTACGCCGGCGGGCTGGGTCACACCACCGCCTCCCCGGCCGCCTGGACCTCGGCGACCAGCCCGGACCGCTCCGGGTACGGCCAGGCGGTGGCCGACATGAAGTTCCCGGCCGAGAACATCCTGGTCATCGATTCGACCAACTGGACCTGCCAGCGCGATTACTGGCACCGGACCGACAACACCAACCAGCCGAACGTCGAGCTGGCGACGAAGTACAACAACGCCTATTACGTGGCCGACGGCCGGCACAACGACGGGGCCAACGCGGCCTTCGCCGACGGCCATGCGAAGTGGCTGCGGCAGGGCATCAAGAACTGCCCGTCCAACCACCCGAACCCCATCGCCGGGTGCGATCAGTGGGTCTACTACGAGTTCCACTAACGGCGCGGCGCGGACTCCCGCGGCCTTCGGCCCCGGCGCCTCTCCCACAAGGGCTCATCAGGGGCCATATCACTGTGCCGCCCAGCGGTACAGCAACCTGAACCCGAGCGCCTCCAGTCCGCGCTGTACTGGCTTGAATCCGTGGGGGCTGGACGCCGGGAAGCCGTCCCTCGCCGCCGGCCGCGGCGGGCCGCGCGCCGACCCTGAAGGGAGCGGGGACGACGCGACTCGCTGGCGTGTGGTAGCCAGTTGCCGCGAGCGGTGCCTACGCCTCGCTGAGCAGCTTGTCGATCAGGAACTGGTACTTGACCGTGTAGGAGTCGCGGCTGAGCTGCTGGACCCGGGCCAGGACCCGGCGGACCTCCAGTACCGAGGCTTGGTCGGCTTCCTGGTCCAGCTTGGCCACTTCCTGCCACGCCGCGACCAGTTTGCGGGCCTGGTCGCCGAACCGCTTCGACCCGGCGGCCTGTTCCAGGGCGGGGAGGTAGTCGGCGCCTTCCTTGGCCGCGGCGTGCAGTGAGGTGACCAAGGTGGCGCGGTAAGCCTGGTTGATCTTCCCGGTCAGCTCGGCCGCCTCGGCGGCGGTGGCGGTCCGGGCGCCGAACTCCAGCGTGCCGAAGTTGTCCGGCTCGAAGAAGCGCGACTTGAGCGGCGACCAACTGGTGAACTTGTCGCCGCCCGAGCGGGTGGTGAAGACGTTGCGGCAGACCGTCCCGCGCCAGCGGGCGCCGGCGGCCGGTGTGGCCCCGACCACCGCGTAGGGAATGCGCAGCTCGACGCTGTAGGAATCCTCGCCGATCGCGGCCGCCGCCCGGCACATGCGGATGTCGGGGCTGCCCTCGAACCCGCCGACCGCGCCGCCGCAGGTGACCCCGAACTGGAACGTCGCCCCGGTCGGCGGCAGTGACTGGACGAAGACCTCGATGCTATCCTCCAGCCAGGTATCGCCGCCGTCCTTGACGGCCGGCTTGAGCAGCGCCGCGTCGGGCTCCTCGAGCACCGCGGCCACGTACAGGGCCTGGTCGTCCCAGCACCAGTAGGCGCGAGTCTGCTTGCCCGCGGCGTAGCCGCCGCCCAGGACATGGAATCCGGTGGCGGCGGGAATGGTCTGCCAGGCCGGATCGCCGGCCACCTGGCCGTCGATCACCGGCGCCACCGCCGGCCGCAGCACCGGGTACCAGTTGCCCGGTTCGGCCGCCGCGACCGCCGAGGCCATCACCCAGATCATCGCGATCCGTGCCATCGTTGCTCTCCCGGCCCGCTCAGGGCCCGACCACGAACTGCCCGGAGGCCGTCACGCCACTGGCCACGTCCCGGACGTTGACCTTCCAAGTTCCCGCCGGCTCGTCCAGCGCCAGCGGGAAGGTCACCGCCGCCTGCCCGCCCGGCGCGGTGAGGTTGCGGCCGTACCAGCCCGGAGCGCCACCGCCGGGCGCGTGGAGCTGGACCCGCAGAACGTGCGTGCCGACCTTGCCCGAGGCGCGCACGCCCAGCTTGACGGTCAGCCGCCCGCCGGGCGCCACCTTCTTCGGCGTCTCGACGGTGACTCCCTGCACCTCGTACGGCAGCGCGGCGAAGAGCTGCGCTCGGCCGGGTGTCAGGCTGGTCTTGAGTTCGGTCACCTGGCCGAGCCGCTGGCCGGCGCGCACGTCGTAGAGGTTGGCCCGGCCGGCGAGTCGGATGGTCACCGGCGTCGCGGCCGGTGCCGGGGCCTCGCCGGTGACGTACTTCAACGCCTCGCGCGGCAGGCTCTGCACGACGCCCAGGTACTCGGCGCCGCCGTGGCGGAAGCGGGACACCTCGACGTGCGGCAGGGCGGGCGTGAGGCTCACCGCCGGCTTCACCCCGGCCTGCTGAAGCACCGCGCCAAGCAGGTCGCGATAGGGCTGCCCCAGCGGCCAATCGGCGAAGTCGGTCTCTGACTTGACCTTCCAGGTGCCGTAGGCGCCGAGGCTGAAGTTGAGCAGCACCGCCCGGCCCTGGCCGTAGGCGTTGACGACCACCGCCGGCGCCTCGCCGATCTTGCCCAGCGCCCGGCCGCCGGCCGGTTTCAGCCCGCCGTCAGCGATCAGCCCGGCCAGCTCGACCGCCGGCAGGCCTCCGCCGGCCGGCAGGCTCAGCGCGCCCTCGACCCGGCTGAAGGCCGCCTGGCTGACGCCGAAGACCTCGTCCAACGGCCGGGTGGCGTAAGGCTTGCCGTGCTCGTCGGCGAAGCCGGGCCGGAGGTCGGCCACGAGCGTGCCGCCGTCGGCGACGAACCGCTTGAGCCGCGCCGCCTCGGCCGGCGAGAGCGCCTGGGAGCCGGGCAGCAGGATCGCCTTGAACTCGGCGCCGGTGACCTGCCCCTGGGCGAGCTGCTCGTAGGACACCACCCGGCCCTCGACCCCGGTGTCGTGGAGGATCTGCATCAGTCCTTCGTAGACCGGACCCAGCTCGGGGAAGCCGGGCGTGCAGGTGGCCAGGTGCAGGCTGGAGGCCGACCACAGCACCGCCACGCCGTCGTGTTGCCGCTCGGAGGCCATCAGCAGCCGGCCCGGCCCCGACTTGATCGCCCGCATCTCCTCGTACGCGCCGCGGAAGTAGGGCATGCAGGACAGGTCGGGCGCCATCACGCCGTACTCGTCGGCGTAGCCGAGGAAGACCCAGAAGGCATTGGCGCCCTTGAACAGCGTCCGCCAGGTGAACCAGCGGTTGAACTCGTCGCTGTGCTCGCTGGGGTACCCGCCGAACCAGCCGCCGCCGAAGTGCATCCCGGCCGGCGCGAAGTCGTGCCAGGCGGCGCAGACGAAGTCCCGGTAGTAGAGGCAGTTGAGGTCCATCGCCCGGGACAGCTTCCAGTAGTCGGTGGCCTGGAACGTGCCGGGGTAGACGTCGGAGCCCTCGTACCCCACCCGCGCGCCGGGCACGACCTTCTGGATCACCGCGCGGCTGAAGTCGTGGATGCCGGCCCAGACCGAGTCCATGTGCAGCCGGTGGTCGATCCAGGGCACGAAGTTGCCGGTCTTCTTGGCCTCTTCCAGCCTGGCCGGCATGACCTCGTCCCAGGCCTTGTAGGCGCTGCCCCACTCGGCGTTGAGCTTGTCCAACGAACCGTAGACCTGTTTGGCCCAGACCCGGAAGTCGGCCACGCAGGTGTCGGAGAAGCACAGGTCCCAGCGGCCGGCGCAGAGGTGGTTCTCGTCGCCCAGGGTGTAATCCATGGTCGACACCGCGGCGCCGGTCTCGGCGTACTTCGTCAGGGTGGCGCGGACCTCGTCGCGGTACTTGGGGTCGGTCAGGCAGGGCAGTCGGACCAGGTCGCCGGGCTCGCGGGTCAGGCCGGGATGCGGGTACCAGTCGGTTTTGCGGTCGATGAACCGGGTCGCGTAGGGAATCCAGCGCTGGTCCACCTGCGGCGCGCGGCCCGGCGTGTTGCCATAGATCGCGTCGACCCCTTCGCGGGCGAACTCGCGGGCGATCAGCGGGCCGATGAAGCTGGCCGGGTAATTCTGCCAGAGGACCACCACCGGCTCGGCGCGGTCGCTGTACAGGTCGCGGAAGGTGTAGTCCAGCAGCCGCCGGTCGAGGACCTCCGGCCCGGCCACCAGCGCCGCTTCGAGCACGCCGGACACGGCCAGCAGCGGGGGCAGCGGCAGCCGGAAGGTCACTTCAGCGTGGCCCGCCGGCACCTCTTTGGTGGCCACCGTCCGGCCGTGGCCGTCGCGCGCGGTGAGCCGCAGCACCGCCCCGGCGCGCGGCTCGGCCAGGGCGGCCGTGCCGGTCAACGGCGCGGCCGAAGGGATGCTGGCCGCGTCCAGGGCGACCTGCTCGAACCGGGTGGCCGAGGTGGCCTCGACCCCGACGGCGCCGAAGCCGGCGACCTTGCCGGCCGCCAGCACGCGCAGGCCGGCGTAGTAGGACCCGGCGGGGAGCAGCGGCAGCGGCAGCTCGATGGCGTTGTCGCCGGCCTTGAGACTCAGCTTGCGGGTCACCGCCGGCCAGGCCCGGTCCCGCTCGCCGCGGACCACCAGCTCGAGCTCCACCGGCCCGACCTCCCGTTTGGCCCGCAGGTTCAGCTTCAGCGGCTGCGCGGCCAGAGCCTGCCGATCGCCGGTGACCAACGGACCGGCGGGCGAGGCGATGATCACCTCCGGCTCGCGCCCCGCGCCGGCGAGGATCAGCCTCATCGCCAGCAGCAGGGCGTGCTCGTACTCCAGCCGGCAGGTGTGCGGCTCGGCGCTGGGCGCCGGGGTGAGCATCTGCTCGGTCGGCACGCCCAGCTTGAGCAGCAGCAGACGGCCTTGCCGGAATCGGGCCGAGAGCACGTTGCCGCGCAGGAAGTCCTGGGCGGTGGCCTTGTTGGCGAAGGCCTTGATCGCTTTCCAGGGCACGCCGTCGAGCAGCTCCTCGGCCTGCCGGCCCGGATTCTCGAAGCCGGGGTTGGGCAGCAGGTTGGTCTCGTCGCCCGCCCGGCACAGCTTCACGTCGTCGTACCAGACGGTGCCGACCTGCCAGTTGAGCAGATAGGCGCGGGTGGTCAACTGCGTGGCATCGGTCTTGAAGCGGCGCTCGGTCAGTTGCCACTCGTCGCTGGCCGGAACGTTCACCCCGCCGCCGACCGGCAGGAGGCTGACCCGCGCGTCGGCGTCCTTGAGACCGGCGGTCCGGGTCCACATCGAGAAGACGTACTCGGTGTTCGGCGCCAGCTTGACCTCGGGCGGGTAGAAGCCGGCGTAGGGCGCGGACTTGGTCCCCTTGCGGACCGACTTCCCGGTGACCCGCAGACAGAGCTCGCCGGAGTGCGGCCGGTCGGCGTCCACCCCGCCGTCGAACTCGCCCTTGCCGAAGAAGTCCGGGTCGTCGCCGACCTTGCCCGACCAGACGTTCCAGCCCCAGACGAAGGCGCTGTCGGCGACCAGCCGCTCCAGCCACTCGTCGTGGCCGGTCAGCACCCCCACCAGTCCGGTGCCCGCCTTGACCTTCTTGAGGATCTCGTACCGGCAGTCGATGGGCAGCGTGTCCCACTTGACGTTGCCGGCGACGATCACGTCGTACTCGTTGGCCAGCACCGCCCGCAGCCGGTCGGTCAGCTCCTCGACCCGATAGGCGTGGATCAGCCGTTGCGGGACCTCGTTGCTGATCCCCGCCTCGCCGAACTCGTTCGGCTTCCAGGTGGCGAAGACGCGGTAGTCGAGGCTCAGCCGCTGGGCGATCTCGACCACCTCGCGCATCGCCTTGCGGTGGGTCAGGAAGAGCACCCGCGGCGGCTTGCCCGCGTAGGGCACGGCCCAGGCCACGTGCGGCGTGGCGATGACCCGGGACGGCTCGAAGAAGACGTCGGGATAGAGCTGCGGCTCGGCGGCGACCACCGTCGCGACCGCCGCCCCCCAGACGAGGCACGACCACCTGGCAACCCGGACCATGGGGACCTCCCTGCCGGCGAGTCGGCCTTCGCGATCGGGCCGTGGGTTCCTCCTGCCGGGCAGGATCACGCCCGGCGACCGGGAAGATCGGCCGGCCGGCCCCGGAGGCCGGACGGGGGCACCGATGAAGCTACTCTGGCTCTCGCTGGCGTTGACCTGCGCGGCGGCGGACCAGCCGCCGGCGGTCACGGCCAAGGTCGGCGAGCTGCGCCACGGCAAGGGCCGGTACGCCCCGCACGAGGGGCACGAGGTGGTCGATCAGCTCGCCTCGCTGGCCACCGGCGCGCTGACCTACACGCTCAGCTACAAGGCTTGCTGGGATCCCGCCCACGGCGGCGGGGCGCAGCCGATGGAAGGCTGCCTGGGCATGCCGGGACCGTCCAGCACCAACTGGTACCACAGCAACTTCCTGATGGTGCGGGTCAACGGCGCGGCGCTGAGCGAGACCCGGCTGGCCAGGATGTGGCTGGCCGAGACCGGCGCGCGTGGCAACGTCAAGCTGGCCTTCGATCTGAAGCCGGCGCACGTCAGCCTGTCCTTCGTCGCGCTGCCCGGCGATGACAAGCTGTACTGCGCCATCACCCTCCAGCCGCGCGAGCCGATCACCTCGCTGGAGGTGGAGCTGATGTGCTACCCCAGTTACTTCACCTACTGGAACAAGCGCGACGGCAACCGGCAGCTCCTGACGCCAAGGAAGCTCTACCCGCAGGGGGCCAAGGCGGCGCTCGACCCGGCGGCGGAGTGGTGGCTGGCGTTCTACGACACCATCTTCGACCCGGCCCGCGGCGAGGGCGACGGCGGCTGCGCGGTGGCTTTCGACCCGGCGCCGGTCCAGTCGGCCGGCACCGACGTGGGCAGCTATGCCTGTCCGACCAGGCTGGTCCTCAAGCCCGACGCCCGGCAACTGCGACTGGTCTTTTGGGACTTCCACCAACGCGGCAACGAGGCGGCTCTGGCCGGCCTCAAGGCGGCCTTGCCGGAGACCTTGGCGTCGCTCAAGGCGATGGACTTCTCACCGCTGGCGCTGACCGGCTACCCGTTGGCCGACCGCCGCGCCGAGGCGCTGCGGGTGCTGCGCGACGTGCCGGGCTCGGCGCCACTCGCCGCCGAGGTGGAGCGGTCGTCCGCCGAGCTGGCCGCGCTGGTCGCGGCACTCCGCGGCGAGCGCGCCGGCACCCCGGCGATGGAGGCCGAGGAGAAGCTGGCGGCCGGCGTCAAGGCGTTCGACGATCTGGTCTGGAAGTGCCGCTTCCACGCGCTGCTGTTCGGGCCGTGACGGGGACCCGCACCGATTCGACCGATCGGTCGGATCTGACCGATCGGTCGTCCGGCGTGGGACCGGCTACTGGATCGTCCAGAGCTGGGGATTGCCGATGCTGCTCAGCGCCACGTCGGTGTTCGTGAAGTCGCCGTAGGTGGTCTTGGCCAGCCACTTCTGGTGCCCGTCGCAGAAGCTGAAGTTGGCGCCTTCGTTATGGCGCGGCTCTGGCGGCGGGGCGTTGTCCACCTGCGGGTTGCCGTCCCAATCGCACAGGTAGTACGGCTGGCCCGAGTAGATCGGCGGCAGCAGGTAGCCGGAGTCGGCCACGGCGACCAGCTCCGCCGGCGTCTTCATGGTCGCCATGGCGACCCCGCTGATGTCCCGGAACATGCCGTACCCCATCCCCGTGGTGGCGTTGACGGTGCCGGTGTAGACGTACGAACTCAACGACGGGCAGTTGAACAACTGGACGTTCTTGATGTACGGGGAGATGATGAACGGCCAGGTGTAGTAGCTGGGGCTGTTGTAGTAGATTGCCGCCCGGACCCAGACCTCGTCGTAGTCCTGGGCGTACTGCAACATGCCCAGCCCGATCTGCTTGGCGTTGGCCGCACAGCTCGATTGCCGGGCCTTCTCACGGGCCTTGGCGAAAACCGGGAACAGGATGGCGGCCAGGATCGCGATGATCGCGATCACCACCAACAGCTCGATCAGGGTAAACGCCCTGCGCTTGGGATTCATGGGAATCCTCCCTTGCCGCGAATTGTGGATCACGGTGATCCGGCACGTCAAGTGCGAATGGGACGAGGATCGCGGCTAGCCCTGGGTCCGGGTTGCCGGCGACGGCTCGGCCCGGCTGGCCAGGGCGATCCCGGCGGCGACCAGGGTCACCCCCGCGACGATCCACCCGGTGATGGGGTCCTTGGCGATCAGCCCGCACAGGACCACGCCCCAGAGCGGGGTGGTGAAGGTGTAGGAGGCGATCTGGCTGGCGCGGAAGTGCTCGAACAGCCAGGCGTTGCCGGCGAAGCCGAAGCCGGCGATGACCACGCCCTGGTAGAGCATGGCCCAGACGTGCCGCGCCGCGATTGGCTGCCACAGATGTGACTCCAGCCGGGCGCTGAGGAGGAAGAACACCGGCACCGCCAGCGCCGCCTGCCAGAACAACGTCCGCGCGGCCGGGACGCGTTGGACGATCAGCTTCAGGACCACCAGCCGCGCGCCCAGCAGAACCGCCGAGAGGATCACCACCGCGTCGCCCACCAGACTGGCCCGAGTGGCCAGGAAGCCCTCGGCGAAGGTGGCGAAGATGCCCACGAAGGCCAGCAGCAGCCCGACCAGCTTCACCCCGCGCAGCCGGTCGCCGGGGATGAAGAAGCTGGCGAACAGGGCGATGAACAACGGGTGCGCCGCCAGGAAGACCGTCCCGCGCACGGCGCTGGTGTGCTTCTGCCCGATGTTCAGGGCGGCGATCTGGACCAGAAACATGGCCGCCAGCGCGACCAGCAGCCGCAGCTCGCCCGGCCGCGGCCGCAGCCCGACTCCGTGGGACCGCGCCCAGGCGGCCAGGAACGCCAGCGCCAGAGCGAACCGGATGCCGGCCGCGGCCAGGGGCGGGATGGCCTCCACGGCCACTTTGATGGCCAGGTTGTTGCCGCCCCACAGGCCGTAGATCAGCAGCGCCAGGGCGACGGCGCCGGGGGTCATGGAGCGGTTCAGGTGCCGCTCGGTATCGGGGCTCACCACGGCTTGGCGCTCGCCTCGAGCTCTTCGAAAAGCCGCCGGTAGCTGTCGTACCGGGAACGGGCCACCCGCCCTTCGGCCACCGCGGCGCCGACCCGGCAGCCCGGCTCGGTGCGGTGGGTGCAGTCGGCGAAGCGGCACTCCTCGGCCAGCCCGTCCATCTCGGGAAACAACGTCTGCAACTCCTCCGGCGCCACCGCGCCGTCGATCAACTGAATGGTCTTGATGCCCGGCGTGTCGGCCACCCAGCCCCCGCTGTCGAGCGGCAGCAGCCGGCTCTCGGTGGTCGTGTGCCGCCCCTTGCCGATGCTCATCACCTCGCCGGTGCGCAGCGCGTAGCCCGGATTGACGGCGTTCAGCAGCGACGACTTCCCGGCCCCCGACGGTCCGATCACCGCCGACACCCGGCCGGCCAGCCAGGCGCTCAGCTCCAACAAGCCGATCTTCTCGGCGGCGCTGGTGCCCAGCACCGGCACGGACAGCGGCCGGTAGATCTGCTCGACCTCGCGCAGCACCGCGCCGCCGCGGTCAAGATCGCACTTGTTGATGATCACCAAGGGCGGGATTCCGCTCGCCGCCGCCACCGCCAGGTAGCGGTCCAAGGTGTGGCAGGTGAAGTCCGGGAGCCAGGTCGAGAGGACGATCACCACCTGGTCGAGGTTGGCCGCGATGACCTGCGGCGGCTTGCCCGGCCGGCCTCGGCCCAGGACGTTGGTCCGCGGCAGCACGGTCTCGATCACCCCGCGGTCCGGCTCGTCCAGCGACCGCCGGGCCGCGACGCGGTCGCCCACGGCCAGCTTGTCCAGCCGCTCGCCGCTGACCGCCTTGAGCCGGCCGCGCAGCCGGCAGGACAGCGCCTCGGCGCCGGCCTGGACCAGATACTCGCCGCCCCGGCCGCTGCCGGTCACCAGTCCCGGAACCGACCCGGCGGACAACCGCTCGCCGGATTCCGTCGCCCCCGCCATCGCCGTCGCACGAGTCCTTTCAGCGGCCGGAGCTAGGTCCGGCGCGACGGTGGATTCCGGGCCGGCCGCCCGGTCCCTTCACCTGCGGGCCCACTCCCCGCGGGCCGAATCGTTGGACCTGGAAGGTCCTTTGTTGAGCGGCACGAAACCTCACTCAGGGGGATGGCCGGATGTCCGGCGGTTGGCCGCCCCGGAGGACGTGCCATGGACTGGCTCAGGGGACTCGTCTGGACCGTCGTGCTGGCCGCCGCCGCGGCCGCGCAGACACCGTCGGTGGTGCGCGAGCAGCTCGAGAAGACGCTCCAGCTCTTCGATCAGGCGCTGGCCACCAAGGACGCCAAGACCATCGGCGAACGGCTCGCCGAGCGGGTGACCGTCACCTTCGGCGACGACGTCGGCGAGATGGACCGCGCCCGGGCCGCCGCCGGGATGGCCGAAAAGGAGTGGCGGATCGCTCGGATCGTGGCCGTCGACCCCGGCCCGCCGGCGACGGCCCAGTTGGTCATCCGCCAACTCGGCGATGCCGGAATGATGACCGGCCCGGCCGAGGAGCTGGGCCTGCGCACCGTGTGGGAGAAACGCCCGCCCGGCCGCTGGCTGTTGGTCTCCCTGGCCGTGACCGAGCCGCCGCAGGCCGCGGCGGTGCGTCGGACTCTCGATCTGAACGGCAACGGCAAGCCGGACGCGACCGTCGAGTCGGCCGCCGGCCGGCCGGTCCGCGTGCTCTACGATCCGGACGAGAACGGGCGGCCGAATCACGAGGCCCGCCTGGTCGGCGAGCAGTGGGAGTTCGACGACGGCCACGACAAGCTGATCGACGCCGTCGGCCGGGTCGGCCCCGACGGACTGCCGGTGGACTGGCGGCGCTGCGCCCCGCGGCCGAGCGGCGCCGGCTCCGACGGCCCGCCGGCCAAGGCCGCGAAGGTGACCGTCGAGGCCCCGCCGGGCGCGCTCCCGGCCGGGGTGAAGATCGCCGTGCGGGCCGCCGCCAGACCACTCGAACTGAGCTACGCGCCGCTCGATTTCAGGTGGCTCTCGTCAACCGTCGAGCTGAGCCCGGAGGGACTCCGGCCGAGCCAGCCGGTGACCATCCGGTTGGAGGCCAAGGTGGCCACCGCAGCCGGGCAACTGCTCTGCGCGGTGCTGGAGAGCGACGGGGTGCAGGAGGTGCTGCCGGCCTGGATCGAGCAGGGCAAGCTCACCTGCCGGGTGCCGCACTTCTCCCGGCTGCGGTTCGGCCAGCGCCTGGTCCAAAGCGCCGGCGAGCTGGTCACCCAGCTCAAGGAGCTGGGGCTGCGCCACAGCGACCCGCCCGGGTCGGAGCCGAAGTACCTGCCGTCGGCGCTGGAGGTGGGCGCGGTGATGATTCTCGCCGACCTGCACCGCGAGGCGCTGAACGCCGTCGGCGCGCTGGCCGCCGGTCAACAGAAACCGGCCGAGGACGCGCTCCAACGGTTCCGCTCGCTGGCCGCCGAGTTCGACGACCCGCAACGCCAGGGCCGGTCGATCTACTGGCCCATCGCCAAGTTGTGGCAGGCCCGGCTGACCGAGGCGATCCTGGTGCTGGGCATCCGCGAGGAGCAACCGACCCTGACCGACAGCATCCTGCGCGGGCTGTACCTGCTCTTGGACGCCAGCCAGGGACCGGACCTGAGCGGGCCGCAACTGCACCGGAAGCGGCTCAAACGAACCGTCGAGCTGTATCGGGCGGTGCTCCGCGACCCGCGCAGCGACCCGGTCCGCAACGCGCCGGAGCCGTTCTACTACCCCTACAACATGAGCCAGTACTTCGCCACCCTGGACGAGCTCGGGCTGCGCGGCGACCACGATTCCGACTGGCACGTCTGTCCGGTGCCGATCAACATCCGGGCCGAGGTCGAGAACGCCCTGAACGACCTCCTGCCGAGCGGCGTCGCCGTCTACGAGTCGCTGGCCAGGAACGGTTGGCTGGAGCACCTGCCGGTGAACGCCCTGGTCCGCGGTACCGGCCAGCCGCACCTCTCCCTGGCCCATGTGGACGCGGCCAAGCTGCCGCTGCCGAAGGTGGTCGGCGAGGGGCTGGCCGCGATTCGTCAGGAACACTTCGCGGCGCCCTGGAAACCCATCGACCAGCTTCGCTTCGACGAGCTGAAGGTCGAGCACCTCGATGAGGAGTCGCGGAGCGAGGGCCGTCGTCGGCTGCTCCAGCTCGCCAACCTGCCGGCCTTCCAGGCCCAGCCGATCATCATCGCGCCGGACTATGTCAAGCTGACCCCGGCCGGCCGGCTGTGGTTCCGGGCCCGGACCGGCCAGGTGGCGCAGGCGCTCGAGCTGCCGCTGCAGATGTGGGATTGGGCCGAGGGCGCCTCGGGCGGCGGGCTCTCGGACTTCGCCGGCGTGCTGTGCTCCATCGCCTTCTACTGCGCCGGCAAGTTCTACGGCGACGACCCGCCGGAGACCTTCGTGGTCCAGAACGATGCCTGGAGCGCTTACGAACACGTCACCGTCTCGCCCCACGGAGCGGTGATCAAGGCCTTCCAGCACAGCTACAACGCGCTGGTCGGCGGGCTGCCCAAGCAGGAGCTGATCCGCGGGCCCAAGTGGTACGAGCTGCCCATCGGCCGCAGCTACCTGGGCGACGCGCCGTCGCCGCTGATGCTCCGGTTGGTCGCCATCGGGGTCGACCCGGCCGAGGACGAGCTGCGCTTTCCGCGGCTCAAGACGGTCATCCAGGACTACCTCTACGCGCCCGGCAAGTCCGACCGGGGGGATCGCCCGCGGCTGTCCGACACGGTCGACGGCAGCGACCTGAAATGGGACATCAACCAGCAGCCCTGGGTGCCGGTCGACGTGGTCGCCGACGCCGGCAGCGCGGCCGGCGGTCAGACCACCATGTCAGGCCGGCAGCGGGTGATGATCAACGAGATCGTCCCGGCCGGGCTGTACCTCGACTTGAACCCCGGCCAGCAGATGGCCGAGAACGACCTGGTCGGGGCGACGGTGACCATCGTCAACCCGCGCCGGCCTGGGAATCGGCTGGTCTTCAGGCTGCGCCGCGGCACCGGCGCGGCGGGGGCGCCGACGCCGTCGAATCGGACCGAGCTGGAGCGCTCCGGGTGGCCGCTGCACCCAGGCGGCAAGCTGCCGGCGGTGCCCGTCCACCGGCTGATCGCCGACGACCACGGCCGGCCGACCTACAGCAAGCTGTACGAGCTGACGCTCGACCTGGTGGACGCCGCGGGCAAGCCGGTCAGGACCGTGCATGGCCGGGCGGTGTTCCACCACCAGGGGCGGCTGGGTCCGGGCGTCAAGGCCGTCGAGGACGGCTGGCTGGCGCCGGCCACCTACGGCGAGGCCGAGCCGAAAGGCCTGGTCATCACCCTCGCCGGCGGCCTGCCCATGGTGGAGAGCGGCCGGCTGGTGGTGGACCTCGAGCACCACACCGCCGAGGCGAGCTACAACTTCTTCTACCGCGGCGACATGCAGCTCGATCTGCTCACCGGAGGAACCAAGCCGAAGCCGGCGGACCAGGTGACCGACCACCAACGGCACCAGGGCGCGCTGCGCGGCAAGGTCGAGCCGCTGAGTCCGAAGATCCGGTACCAGGAGACCTCCGACGGCCAGACCACCGTCTACGACCTGTTCGCCAAGGTTGTGCTGGACGGGACGGAGGTGACCACCACCGGCGCCAAGGTCGGGCCGGAGCGGAAGGCGCACCTGGAAGTCCTGATTGCCCGGGACTTCGCGCAGTTCATCCACCGGAACAACACCACGGCCATCAGACTGGAGTCGACATGTGCCGTCGAACGACGCTACTGATCCTCGTCGGCCTGGCCGCGTCCGTCGGGTATGGCGACGGCGCGGACGACGCGGCGCGGGCGCTGCTCGAGACCTGCGGCGCCGGCGATCCCGCCGCGCTGGCCGTCCGGCTCCACGGCCTGGTCGGGCTGTCGGTGCGCGACGGCTCGGTGCTGGACCGGTTTCTCGACCCCGGCCTGGTCCCCGCCGCGGCGGCCGCCGGGCAGCTCGCCAGGCTGCGACCGCAGCGGGTCGAGGTGGGGCAGGTGGCGAGTGACGGGGACCGCACCTCGGTGGTGGTGCGCTTCGCGCAGGCCGGCTCGCCGGGGACCATCGCCGCGCGGCTGACCTTCCTCGGCGGCCCGGCGTGGCGGCTGCTCGACCTCCAGGAGGTCGCCGACCAGGCGCCGGCCGCCCCGACCGCCCCGGCCGCCCCGGCCGCCCCGACCGCCCCGGCCGTCACGCAGCCCACCACGCCGCTGGCCCCCACCCAGCCCGGAGCCGGTCCCGAGGTGGCAGCGCTGAGGCAGATTTTCAGCCGCCTGCAACAGACCTGGCGCGGACGTGAGGGATTCGCCAAGAGCGATTGGTGGCAGGAGTTCTGCCTGCCCAAGTTCTGCCTCTTCGGGCCGGACAAGAAGGCGATTCGGAGCGTCGCCACCGAGGCGCTGCCCCTGCCCGTGCTGTTCTCCGACTCACCGGAGCGGATGGTCATCCTGCGCGGCGTCGAGCGAGTCGGATCCGAGTGGGCCCGGTCGTACGTCGGCGTGGCCATCGGTCAAGAGGTGCCCGGCTGCGAGCACGTGGTGGTGTGGAGCAAGACCGCCGAGGGCTGGAAGATCGCCGGCCTGGAGTTGGCCTCGAAGAGCGACCTGGACGCCTGGACCGTGGGCCAGGCGCTGTGGATGGAGATGCAGCAGGCCATCAACGAGCCGAACAAGGTTGGCGCGCGCAAGCCGGAGCTGTTCCTGACCGACCCGCTGACGTTCTACAGCGGCCCGACCAACCGCAAACAGGGCGGCCGAGCCGGGTTCGCCGACCTGCCCCGGGCGCTGGTCGAGTGGCGCCGGCAGGGGCGGCCGGTCGACATCTGGGACGCCCGTCAGCTCGGCCACGGTCGGACGCTGTTGCTGATCCCCGTCTACAAGCCCGACGACTCCGGCTTCATGTGGTGCCAGACCTGCCGTGAATCCGGCCAGACCCGGATTCGGGCCGTCACCCTGGCGACCTGGGACGGGTTGTGGCGATCGGGGTCAGACCTTGACTCTTGACATCCGACCCGCCCGGCCGGATGTCAAGAGTCAAGGTCTGACCCCGATCAGAGCCGCCGCTCCATGAAGTCGGCGAGGAGGGTGTAGGTGCGGGTGCGGTGGTCGGGGTCGGTGCTGCCGTGACCCTCGTCGCCCAGCTCGACGTACTCGAAATCGTCGCCTTCGACCTTGCCCAGCTCCAGGAGCTTGTCGCGGAAGACGCGGGCTTGGGTGATCGGACAGCGCGGGTCGTTGACGCCGTGGACCATCAGCAACCGGGCCCGCAGCCGGTCGGCGAAATGGAGCGCGCTGCGCTCGCGCCACAGAGCGGCGTGGTCCGCGGGGTCGCCCAGGTACAGGCGCAGGAAGTATTTGTAGTGCTCCATCGACTCGCCGTACATCAGCAGCAGGTCGGTGATCCCCACCCAGGCCACCGCCGCCTTCCATAGCTCCGGCTTCTTGACCACCTGCATATAGGTCATGTAGCCGCCGTAACTGCCGCCGAACACGCCCAGCCGGTCGCCGTCGACGAATTCGAGGGACTTGAGCAGCCCGGCCCCGGCGGCCACGTCCTCCAGGTCGCCGCCGCCCCAATCCATCAGGTTCGCCTCGCGGAAGGCCTTGCCGTAGCCGGAGCTGCCGCGGATGTTCGGCTCCAGGACCACGAACCCGCGGTCGGTCAGGAACTGGGCGAAGGGGTCGAAGCCCATCGTCCACTGCCCGGCCGGTCCGCCGTGAACACTGACGATCGCCGGCCGGCGCTCGCCCGGCGCCAGGTCGCGCGGGACGTACAGGATCGCCGGGATGTCGGTCCCGTCGGCGCTGCGGTAGTGGCGGTACTCGGGTTGCACGAACACGCCGGGGTCGATGCCGCCGTACTCCGCCGGCAGGAGCACCTCGACCGAATCGGTCGCCAGGTCGTACCGCCACAGCTCCCGGCGGCGGGTGGAGCTGGTGAAGGCCAGCAGCACGGCCCGGTCGTCGAGGACGAAGTCGACCACCTGCCCGATCCCCGGCGGGAGCTTCAGCGGGCGCTCCTCGCCGGTCTCGACGTGGTACAGCAGCGGCTGGACCGAGGCGTCGCGGTTGCGGGCCACGGCCACCCATTGCCCGTCCCGGCTGAACCGCCCGCCGCGCTCTTCGTAGCGCCCGTCGCCGAGCCAGCGGACCGAGCCGTCGGCCAGGGTCATCAGCCCGACCCGCATCATCCCGCCGGTCTCGCTGACCACGCTCACCCGGAGGCCGTCGGGATGCCAGTCGTCGAGTCCGTCAATCACGCCGACCTCGGTCCGGAAGACACGCCGCAGCTCGCTCCCGTCGGGCCGGATCAGGTAGGCGTCGAGGTTCCGCAGATCGGTGGTGGTGTTGGCGTGGAGCACCAACCACGCGCCGTCCGGGCTCCACCGGCCGGCCGAGCAGGGGTTGGCGAAGGCGGTGAGCAGCTCCGGCTCGCCGCCGGCGGGGTCGAGCAGCCAGACGTTGCGCTGCCCGGCCCGGTTGCTGACCATCGCCAGCCGCCGGCCGTCCGGGGCGAACTCGCCGGGGCTCTCCTGCGCGCGGGGGGTAGCGGTCAGTGGCCGCGCCTGGCGGCTGGTTAGATCGAACCACCACAGGTCGTGCTGCTCGTCGCCGTCGCGGTCCTTGGCGAAGACGATCCCGTCGCCGTCGCGCGACCAGACGAAGCCTTCGTGCAGCGACCGCGGCAGCTCGCCGTCGCTGACCTGCCGGGCCTCGCCGGTGGCGACGTCCATCAGGTACAATTCCAGCCGGCCGGTGGGATCGGCGTAGTACGCCACCCGGTCGCCCTGATAGGAGACCTCTGGGACGTAGAACGAGGGCAGCCGGGCGAACTCTTCGAGGGGCAGGCGGCCGGTGGCCATGGCGCGACTCCGAGCGGTCGGTGGACCGCAGGGCGAGTCTATGGCGCCGGCGGCAGGCATCCTCCCGGCCGAGACGAACAACCACACCGCGAAAGGACGTGTGCGATGGTGCCCGAGACGATCCGCGATACCGCGCAACTGGACGAGCTGCTGAGCGAGCCGACGCCCGGCCTGGTCGAGCTGATGCAACGCCTGCCGGGCGACATCCTGGTCCTCGGCGCGGCGGGCAAGATGGGCCCGTCGCTGTCGCGCATGGCCGTCCGTGCCGCCGAGGCCGCCGGCACGCCGCGGCGGGTGATCGCCGTCTCCCGCTTCTCCTCACCGGGGTCCGAGCAGCAGTTCACCGACCACGGGATCGAGATCGTCAAGGCCGACCTGCTCGATCGCGAGCAGCTCGCCGGCCTGCCCGACGCGCCCAACGTGGTCTACATGGCCGGGATGAAGTTCGGCTCGACCGGCAACGAATCGCTGACCTGGGCTATGAACGCCTTCCTCCCCGGCATGGTCTGCCAACGCTACCCCGACAGCCGGATCGCCGCCTTCTCCACCGGCAACATCTACCAGATGAAACCGATCGCCTATGGCGGCGCGATCGAGTCCGACACGCTGCAGCCGGTCGGGGAGTACGCCATGAGCTGCCTCGGCCGCGAGCGGGTGTTCGACCACTTCAGCCGCACCGCCGGCACGCCGGTCGCCCTGGTCCGGCTCAACTACGCGGTCGAGATGCGCTACGGCGTGCTGGTCGACGTGGCCCGGCAGGTCTGGGCCGGCGCGCCGGTCAGCGTGGCCATGGGCGTGGCCAACGTGATCTGGCAGGCGGACGCCAACGCCATGGCCCTGGGCGCGCTGGAGCATGCCGCCAGCCCGGCCTTCCCCATCAACGTCGCCGGACCCGAGCAGATCAGCATCCGCCGGGTCGCCGAGCAGTACGGCGAGTTGATGGGCAAGACCGTGACCATCGAGGGCGAGGAAGCGCCGAACGCGTTGATCAGCAACGGCCAACTCGGTCACCGGCTCTTCGGCTACCCCCGCATCGGCATCCAGCAGATGATGCGCTGGATCGCCGACTGGGTCATGCGCGGTGGCGAAAGCCTCGGCAAGCCGACCCACTTCGAAGTCCGCGACGGCAAGTACTAGCCTCCCCGGACCCACCTCTTCGGGCGCCGTTCACCGGATTGACACGAATCGGCCATGACGCTCGCCGACCGATAACAGATACTGAGGTAGTTTGGAGGTCGGCCGCCGGCGGAGCGCGGGTGGCGTCAGGGGGTGGAAGGGCACACGTTGGTTGGCGTCGAGAATGAACCGGTGCAGCTCGCCCTGGTGGGGGGCAGAGGAGAGTACGTCGCCGGCATCGTGGCGGCCCTGGACGACCATGGCCGACGCGCCGCGGTGGCTCGGTTCGAGCAGCCCGACCTGCTGACCCAGGAGGTGGTGTGCGGGCTGGACGCGATCCTCTGGGCGTTGCGGCCCGAGGACTGGGTCCGGGTGCGGGCTTCGGTCGAGGATACCCCGGTGGTGCTGATCGCCGCCGAGCCGGTGCGCGGCGAAGGCCCGTTCGAGCATGTGGTCTGTCCGGGCGAGTGGACTCGGCTGGCGGGGCTGCTGACCGCTCGAGCGGCGGCAAGGCAGGTCGAGGCGGTGCCGACCGACCTGCGCGACACGCTCCTCGCGGCACTGCTGGCCAATCCGGCCGAGTTGGTCGTGGCGGTGGACATGTCCGGCGGCGTCCAGTTCGTCAACCAGGCCAGTCAGGCGATTCTGGGCAGACCGCCGGCGGAGCTGATCGGGGCGCCGCTCGAGCCCTGGGTCCATCCCGACGATCGCCACCTGCTGATGGCGCCGGCCGACCCGGAGGGGGCCGTCAAGGAGCTGCGGCTCCAGCATCGTGACGGGAGCTGGGTGCCTCTGGAGTGCCGCTGTGCCCCGTTCGGTGGGACCAACGGCGGCCTTCGCGTGGTCCGCGCGCGGGACGTCACCCGGCGGCGGGCCGCGCGGCAGAACACCGCGCTGCTGGTCTCCGCCATCGAGCAGGTCGGCGAGGGCATCGTCATCACCGGCAACGACGGCACGATTCAGTACGTCAACCCGGCCTTCGAGCGGATCACCGGCTACCCGCGCGATGAGGCCGTGGGCCGCAATCCGCGCATCCTCAAGAGCGGCCACGAAGGACCCGAGCTGTTCTCGCAGATGTGGCAGACCATCGCGCACGGCGAGCAGTGGCAGGGGCGGCTGACCAACCGCCGCCGCGACGGCTCGCACTACCGCGAGGAGATGACCATTTCGCCGGTCCGCGACGCCGCCGGGCAGATCTCCAACTTCATTTCCGTCAAGCGCGACGTGACCGAGTTGGAGACGCTGGAAAGTCAACTGGTCCAGGCCCAGAAGATGGAGGCGGTGGGCCGCCTGGCAGGCGGCGTGGCGCACGACTTCAACAACTTGCTGACCCTGCTCATCGGGCACGCCGAGTTCATCCAGATGGCCGTGCCCGAGGACAACCCGATCCGCGCCGATGTCGACGGCATCCTGGCCGCGGCCAAGCGCGCCACCGGCCTGACCCGGCAGCTCCTGACCCTCAGCCGGCAGGAGCCGACGCAACCCGAACTGGTCGACGTCAACGTCGTGGTGCGGCAGGTCGAGGCCCTGCTGCGGCGTACGGTCGAGGAAGATATCGAGCTGGTCTGCCGCCTCGCCGCCGACATCCCGCCGGTCGAGATCGACCCGTCCAAACTCGAACAGGTGGTCACCAACCTGGCCCTCAACGCCCGCGATGCCATGCCCACCGGCGGCCGGCTGGGCATCACCACCGGACAGACGACCGTCGGCGAAGAGGCGACCGCGGCGCTCCCACCCGGCCGCTACGTCGAGGTGACCGTCACCGACACCGGCTCCGGCATGAGCGAGGACGTGCTCCGCCGGGTGTTCGAGCCGTACTTCACCACCAAGCCGCGCGGCAAGGGCACCGGCCTCGGCCTGAGCACTGCCTACGGGCTGGTCAGCCAGGCTGCCGGGCTGATCACCTGCCGATCGGAGCCGGGCCACGGCAGCGTCTTCACCGTCTGCCTGCCGGCCGCCCGGCGGGTCGAGGGCCCCCAGGGCGCGGGTCCCCTCGCCGCCGTCGAGGCGGCCCGGCCGGCGGTGATCCTCCTGGCCGAGGACGAGGACTCGGTGCGGCTGATCACCCGCCGGATCCTCGAGCACTACGGCCACCGGGTCCACGACGCGACTTCCGGCGCCGGGGCGCTGGCGCTGCTCGACCAACTCGACGAGCCGGTCGACCTGCTCCTGACCGACGTGGTCATGCCGGGCATGTCCGGCCGCGAACTGGCCGAGGCGTTCGCCACCCGGCATCCGGGCATCCCGGTGCTGTTCATGTCCGGCTACACCGCCGAGATCATGGCCGACCGCGGCCTCATGGAGGGCTTCGACCTCCTCCCCAAACCATTCACCGCCGAACAACTCATCCACCGCGTCCAAGCCGCCATGAGACGGGGGCCAGACCCCGCCCGCTGAATGGACCGGCGCAGTCGCCCGGCCTCCAGCACCTCGCTCACCGCTCCAGCCCGAGTCGCTCGAACTGCTCGACCGGCGCGTCGCACTCGTTCATCAGGCGGACCAGGTGGTCGATCATCCGCGACTCGAGGTCCGGCGCTTCGAGCGGCTGATGCTGGCCAGGGTCGGTCTCCAGGTCGTACAGCCGGTGGCCGTACTCGTGCATGTTCCGCCCGCCGGCCCGGGTCTTGAGGGTCGGGCAGTCCTTGGTGAAGGCGAACGGCTCGGCCAGGACCACGTCGCGGAAGCGTTCCGGCGGCCACATCCGGCGCATGTCGGCGGGCATCAGGGTGTAGTTGTGCAGCGGCTGGTTGTCGTCTCGGGCCGGGCCGCGCCAGTAGACGTAGCGACCGTCGGTGACGTTGACCTGCCCGCCGTGGATGCCGAACAGCCCGGCCTGGCGGACCGGCGCGTCGTGGGCGATGGTTTCGCGCAGCGGGACACCGGTCATGTCCGCGGTGGGCGACAGGCCGAACGCCTCCAGGAGCGTCGGACCGAGGTCGATGGCCGGCTGCACCAGCGCCCGCCGGCGCTCGCCCGTTTGCCCGCAGCGCGGGTCCCAGACGAAGAACGGGGTGTGGGCGACCTCCTCGTAGAACGGCATCCAGCACTTCGCCCAGCAGTCGTGCTCGCCGAGCATGAAGCCGTGATCGGTCCACACGATCAGCATCGTGTCGGACCACAGCCCGTCGCGGTCGAACACGTCGAGCACGTCGCCCAGCTTGCTGTCGCACTGGCTCAGGAGCGCGGCGTACTGCCTCCGGCAGTGTTCGATCTCGGCCGGCGACTCGGTCACCGGGCGGTAGGCCGGCCAGTCGAAGTGATCGCCGTCGTAGTCGTGGGGGTAGAGGTCCTGGAACTTGCGGTGGGCGTAGAACGGCTCGTGCGGGTCGAAGGTCTCGATCTGCAGAAACCACCCGTCGTCGCGGCCGTTGCGCTCGAGGAAGTCGATCCCCGCGGCGAAGGTCTGGGAGATGGGCCACTGCTCCTCGTTGCGGATGAAGCCGCGGTTGACGAAGTCCTGGCGCATCGGCCCGCCGGCGTCGGTCCGGCCGACCACCCGCTCCGGCCGGCGGGGCTCGGACATCTGCCCCATCCACGGGTCGCCCTCCTGGCCGCGGAAGAACTGCCAGGTGGTGTACTCGGTGTGGTAGGTCGCTCCGCCGGTCTCCCAGTAATGGTAGTGATCGCTGATCAGGTGGCTGGAGACGCCGGCCTCCCGCAGCATTCGGGGCACCGAGTCGTCGAACGGCTCCAGCGGGCCCCAGCTCCGGTGCAGGAAGTTGGGCCGCCCGGTGAGCTGATCGCGTCGGGCGGGCATGCAGGGCATTGAGCAGACGTAACTGCGGTCGAAGGTCACGCTCCGCCCGGCCAGCCGCCTGAAGTTCGGCGCACAGGTCCAGTCGCAGCCGTAGTTCGGCAGCAGGTGGCGGTTGAGCGAATCGAACATGACCGTGACGACGTTCATGGCGCGGCGACTCCTTCACCCACGGATTCTCGGCCCGAGCCCGCCGACCTCTGTCCGCCACGCCGGCCCAGACCCGCGGCAGGAAGTCGGGTGACGCCGGGCGAATTCAGTGCAGCGCGACTCATCATCGGTGACGAGTCGGGAATGGGGCGCTGACCGGGGTCGTACCGTAGACGGGGAATGCGGGGAGTGCCATGGGCGGAAGGTGTCTGGCGCGGACGGCGCGGGTTGCGCTGCTCGGAGTGGCGGTTTGCCTGGTGCTGACGGCGGATCTGGTGGTTCGCCGCAGCGGGACGAGTCCGTGGCCGCCCCCTCCCCAACCCTCCCCGTGGACGGGGCGGGAGTGGGGTGCGTCGCGCACCGCAGCGCTCACCGTCCCCCCGTCCACGGGGGGACTGCAGGGGGGGCGCCGTTCCGGCCCGGCCCTCCTGACCATCGGCCCGACCACGCCGCCGGCCGCACCGATTGCCCCAGCGTCCGGCCGAGTCCGATTGGACCCCAACTTCGGCAAACTCCCGCTCCAGTTCGAGCCGAATGTCGGACAAA
>JAANMW010000297.1_pt1 | contig 57342 bp, 55 predicted proteins | sample 7279671 | NCBI WGS metagenome assembly JAANMW01 (sample SAMN14094541, study PRJNA606508) | bioreactor metagenome | isolation source: A lab-scale SPAN reactor treating ammonium-rich wastewater day 247 | place: Ireland: Galway | collected 2017-09-19 | reverse complement strand
GTTTCCGTGAACGTCGTGCGGCCCGTTTTGCCGGACGAGACCGTGGTCGAATTTCTCACGTATGTGAGCGACGCGTCTAAGCTCGATGAGGGTGCAGGAGCTGACCTCCACGGTGTCGAGATGGAAGATGAGGCCGTCGTTGAGAGCGTCCAACGCGGTATCCGCTCGCGATTCTATTCGCAGGGCAGATATTCACCGACACGCGAACAGGGAACACACCATTTTCACCGCCTCATCGCGGAGTTTATGGGTTGACGTGGGTATAATTCTGATTATTACTCAAAGTGTTATTTGCAGTTGATAGGATCGATCTTGTGGAATTCCTCGACACATTGCCAAAAGTGACAGTTGATCAAGTTGATAGTGGATTACGGTTGGTTCTCTCTTTAAGATCACGTGGAAATAGCTAAAGAAATACAACAATTACGCAGCGAGATCGAGCGTCATAATGAGCTTTATTATCAAAAGGATGCTCCTGAGATCTCGGATTTCGAGTTCGACAAACTCCTCGAGCGTCTGATCGAGCTTGAGGCCGCGCATCCTGACCTCATCACGCCGGACAGCCCGACGCAGCGTGTCGGCGGCAAGGCCGATTCCTTACGGCCTTTTGAGCACAAAGTGCCGCTGATGTCGCTCGACAATTCCTATGATCTCGACGATCTTAAGGCTTTCACCGAACGCTGCGAGAAGCTTGCCGAGGGCCGCAAGCTCGAGTATTTTGCGGAGCTCAAGATCGACGGCCTGAGCGTTTCGCTGCATTACGAGAAGGGCGTGCTAATGGTCGGAGCAACACGTGGTGATGGCCGAACGGGCGACGAGGTGACGCAGAACGTAAAGACGATCCGCTCGATCCCGCTGCGTCTGAAGGCAGATTTTCCCGAGCACGCAGAGGTGCGCGGCGAAGTTTACCTATCGCGGTCGCAGTTCAAACGCATCAACGATGAGCTCGAGATGCAGGGCGAGAAAACCTTTGCCAATCCGCGGAATTGTGCTTCGGGGACGCTCAGGATGCTCGATTCAAAAGTTGTTGCGTCACGGCGGCTTGAGATGTTTCCGTACGATGCCTATTCGGGCACGCGGAAGATGTTCGCAACGCACGAAGAGGTTTTCCTTTGGTGCGAAAAGAACGGCTTTACCGTCAATCCGCATCGCCGCCTATGCCGGAATTTTGACGAGATCGCCGCGTTCATCGCCGAGATCGAATCGATACGCGACACGCTTGATTATGAGATCGACGGGATCGTCGTGAAGGTCAATTCGACGGCGTTGCAGGATGATTTTGGTGCGACGACGAAGGCTCCGCGTTGGGCGATCGCCTACAAATATGCGGCTCGCCAGGCAACGACGAAGTTACTCGCGATCGGTATCCAGGTCGGGCGAACGGGTGCTTTGACGCCGGTTGCTCACCTTGAGTCGGTTCTGCTCGCCGGCACGACCGTTTCGAGGGCATCGCTCCACAACGAGGACGAGATCAAACGGCTGGATCTGAAGATCGGCGACCATGTCTTGATCGAAAAGAGCGGCGAGATCATCCCTCAGGTGCTTAGCGTGGTCGCGTCAAAACGCGATGGCAGCGAGACGGAGTTCCGATTCCCGACGACGTGTCCCGTCTGCGGGTTTGATGCCGTGCGGCCCGAAGGCGAAGCCGTTCGACGATGCTCGAATCCAAGCTGTCCCGCAAAGATCAAGGCCCGCCTGCTCTATTTCTCTTCGCGAAAGGCAATGGATATTGAGGGCTTTGGCGAAGTGCTCGCCGACACGCTTGTTGACAGCGGGCGGATAAATGACGTTGCCGACCTCTATACGCTTACCGTGGATGAGATCGCATCGCTCGAACGCATGGCCGAGAAGTCCGGGGCGAATCTTATCGACCAGATCGAGGCGAGTAAAACGCGGGGCCTGCAGCGTCTGCTCTACGGCCTAGACATTCGGCATGTCGGCGAACGCTACGCGAAGATCCTTGCAAATCACTTCCGTGATATCAACAAAATTGCAACCGCGTCGGTCGAAGAGCTTGATGACATTCCGGAGATCGGACTGGCGGTTGCCGAGAGCGTTTTTGATTGGTTCAGGAACGAACATAACCGCGATGTGCTCGAACGGTTGAGCAGTTCGGGCGTGGTGATGGAAGTCGATGCGTCCGCGACGGCAGCGATCGACGAGCGTTTCGCCGGAAAGACCTTCGTTCTCACCGGGAAACTCGAGAATTTTACACGCGACGAAGCGGCCCGCCTTATCGAGGAACGCGGCGGCCGCGTGTCGTCATCCGTCAGCAAGAAGACGGACTTCGTCGTCGCCGGAAGCGATGCCGGCTCGAAATTGACCAAGGCCGAAAGCCTCGGCATCGCTCTCCTGGATGAGAAGGCCTTCTCGACTATGTTGGCTGACTCGTATGAATAAGGCTAATAGTGACCGTTGACGGTATGTATTGGGTTTTTGGACCTCAACAAAAGAGGACCTCATCATCTCGAAACTTAATTGGGCAAAGGAAACAATGTCTGAGCTTCAGATAAGAGATATTGCAAGTTTAACTGCCTCAGAATATGATTCAGGGTATGTAAATCACTGGATCGAACAGTTGAATCTGCAGAAGATCTGGGAAGCGGTCGCGCAATGGAAGACACTTCACAAGATGTAGCTGGCTTGGTGCGGACCGTCGTAATGTCGAAGTCCGTCGCTGAACGAATACTTCTTTGTGCGCAAATGTACGAAGATGCGAAGAAATTCGCCCGCATAATGATGCCAAAAGGCTTAACTGCGGATGAGCAAGAACTATATGTCTTCCAAAGGATACATGGAATGACACCTGCGGAGGCCGCGAACAGGATATACAGGACAAGCAATAATGAATAATTTTTTCACAGCAAGCGTATCGGAAGTTGATCCCGTTATCAGTGGTGCTATCGATAACGAGGTCAAGCGGCAGCAGAATGGGCTGGAGTTGATCGCGTCGGAGAACTTTGTCTCCGAGGCGGTTCTGCAAGCGATGGGTACGCCCTTCACCAATAAGTATGCGGAAGGCTACCCCGGCAAGCGGTATTACGGCGGGTGCGAGTTCGCGGATGTCGTGGAACAGACGGCGATCGATCGGGCAAAGGAGATCTTTGGTGCCGAGCATGCCAATGTACAGCCGCATTCCGGTGCACAGGCGAATATGTCCGTCCTGCTTGCCGCTCTCGAACACGGCGATCCGATCCTGGGCATGAATCTTTCGCACGGCGGGCACCTCACGCACGGCCATCCTCTCAATTTTTCCGGGCTCAACTACACGGTCTCGGATTATGGCGTCAACCGCGATACCGAGACGATCGACTACGACGAACTCCAGAAGATCGCTGAGGAAAAGCGGCCGAAGCTGCTCATTTGCGGTGCCTCGGCTTACCCGCGAACGATCGATTTCGAACGCATTGGCGAGATCGCACGTTCGGTCGGTGCAAAGGTAATGGCCGACATCGCACACATCGCTGGGCTTGTCGCTACCGGGCTGCATCCTTCGCCGGTGCCGCATTGTGAATTCGTTACGACGACCACGCACAAGACCCTTCGAGGGCCTCGCGGCGGCCTGATCCTGTGCCGCGAGGAGTTTGCTGCGGACGTAAATCGGCGTGTTTTCCCGGGCGTCCAGGGCGGTCCGCTGATGCACGTGATCGCCGCGAAGGCAGTTTCATTCGGAGAGGCGTTAAGGCCGGACTTCAAGACCTACCAGCAGCAGATACTTGCCAACGCGAAGGCTCTTGCCACGACGCTCACAGACGCCGGCCTTAGGCTTGTTTCGGGCGGTACTGACAATCACCTTCTCCTCGTTGATGTGTTCATGGACGGAAAAGGGATCACGGGCAAGGCCGCCGAAAAGGCTCTCGACGAAGTTCACATCACGGTCAACAAGAACACCATCCCGTTTGACACGAACAAGCCTTTTGTAGCGTCAGGAATACGTCTCGGCACGCCTGCTTTGACCACACGCGGAATGAAGGAAGCCGAGATGCAGGCGATCGGCGGAATGATCGCAGCACTGATCCACGAACCTGAATCAGAGGAAGTCAAAACAAGGGTACGCTCGCAGGTCGCCGAATTGACCGCAAGATTCCCGATGTATCCGAGCAGGATGAAAGGTTAGTTATTTGGGCCTTCGGTCCCGAAAGAGTCGAATCTCATTCGCTCAAGCGCAGCGTTGGCCTCTTCCGAATCGAACTCGTAGGCCTTTTGCGACAGGGCGTTAATAGCGATCTCTCCGTAAAGAGAATCGTTCAGGAGGGGTTCGAGCGTTGAGACCGGCAGCATCGCGAGCGTTTCGTAGGCGAGGGCCCGGATCTGCGGTGAGTCGCTCTGGCGGATGATCTCGGCGATCTCGCTCGCAGAATATCGCTCTGCAAGCCGGTCAGCAAGGCGGTCAAGGCGTGCGTAATCATTGTTGCGGACCGCACGCGACGCAAGCTGGATAAAGATCTCAGCGGAGGCCGACTGCGTTTCGAGCATACGGACGCAAACGGCCGCGAGCTTTGACATCTCGCTCATCTTGTTAGCGTCGTTCTTTAGGTCTTTTGAAACTGAGAGTTCGTCAAGAGCGAAGAGCAGAGAACTCAGTTCCCAATCGGCGTGTGCATCGTACTGCGGATCAGAGGTTCTTGGGGCTGAGGGCTCGGACCGCATCTCGCCAACCAGCATCTTTTTTGTTACGGGCCGCAGCGTTTCCCAAACGCTGGCAACTCTGCCGCCCAGATCCTTGATCATAACTGTCAACAATCAGATTCTGAATCCGAACGCTCGTCTTGTCAAGATGTTCCGTTTTTCGCCGGCTCGGACGTTCGTTTTCTCGACATCATTTCGAGGAGCTTTTCCTGCTGGAATGTGAGCTCCTGTTCAAGGTCGGTGTCATCCGTAACTACGGAGACCAAGGCTATCGGTGACGTGCCGAGATATCGGAGTTCCCACGTTGTGGTGTTCGGCTTTGAGACGCGCGTGAACCATGCCGCATCGAGCTTCCACTGTTGGACCGGAACCTCGCCGATGATCGCAAGAAGCTCATCGCTCGGCTCGCCCGCCAATAGGAGACGCGTGAGCTCCCAGCCGTGCTTATTATAGAGAGCGATCGTATCGCGAAATGAACTGATGTCGATCATCTACCGGCTTTTGGTTTGGCGTTCTCATTCGCCGTAGCGCGTGTGTTTGCGGCCGGCATCGGAACTTTGACGACGTTGACATTTGAATTCATATTCGCAGGCGGCATTTCAACGGGATGTTGTCCGGCGGCATTTGCAGCCATCTTCTCCCGCTGGTCACGGCCTGGACCCGGCGATTTGTAAGAGCCTTGGTAAATATTGCCGACGGCAAGTTTCCACGCGCCGTCTTCTTTCATAAAGGCGAGGTCTTCCCACCGGCTGTCCTTTGAATTCCAAACCTCTACCGCGCCCATATCACCATTGACGCGCTCATCGCGGATCGGCGGCATCGACGCGGCGAACGTTGTTCCCGTAAAACCGTTCTCGTAAACCTGTTCGATGGGCTTTTTATATTTTTCGGCGGCTGCTGCGGCGAACTGCTGCGTTGCCTTCGTCATTTCGGCCTTGATCTGATCGGTGTTCTTTGCTTTTACAGCGAGGTAAAGCCGCTTGTAGGCTTCGGTCGGAGAATCCGAGGCCGAACCGGGCGCGGCCGGCGCCGAGCTGCAGGAGAACGTCATCGCGATGCAGAGTAGTGCGGTGATGCAGAGAAGTATTCTGAGCATAGATATTCCTAATCTAGGTTATTAAGGTTGAAGTATATGTTCCCGTGCGGAAAAAGCCAATTTTTGCAGTAAGATAATATTACAAGTGAAGGCGTTGCAGTTTAAAAACGGAGCACTCCACGTCGCCGACGCGCCCACACCGTCGCGGCCGGACGAAGCCCTCGTGCGCGTCCTTCTTTCCGGCATCTGCAACACGGATCTTGAGATCGCGAAAGGCTATGCGGGCTTTGAGGGCACACTTGGGCATGAGTTCGTTGGTGTCGTAGAAAAAGCCTCTGAACGAACCGATATCGTCGGTAAACGCGTTGTTGGCGAGATCAATGCGGGCTGCGGCAAATGTGCGCTTTGCCATGCAAGAGATCCGCGGCATTGCCTCGAACGTACGGTTCTTGGTATTCACGGGCGCGACGGTTCCCACGCAGAATTCCTTTCGCTGCCGGCCGAGAATCTATTTGTGGTGCCGGACGAGGTCGCGGACGAGCAGGCCGTTTTTGTCGAGCCGCTTGCGGCTGCCTACGGCATTTACGAGCAGGTTCCTCCCGCGCACCACACAAGGGTTGCGATCATTGGCGATGGCAAGCTTGGTCTTTTAACAGCTCTTTCTTACGGTGCGGCTTCGAGCAATGCGCTGCTTGTCGGCAAACACGAAGGTAAGCTTGCGATTGCTCGGGATGCCGGGATCGCGACGTGTTTGTTGAGCGAATTGGATGCCTCAGTTTTGCGGACCTTTGATGTGGTCGTCGAAGCGAGCGGCTCGGAATCAGGGTTTGCAACTGCGCTCGATCTTGTGCGGCCTCGAGGCAAGATCGTCCTCAAGAGTACATTCAGCGGCGAACCAAAGTGGGCCGCGTCGCGCGTGGTTGTTGACGAGATCACGGTCGTCGGATCACGATGCGGACGGTTCGAGCCGGCATTAAAGCTTCTCGAACGCGGCAAACTCGATCTTACGCGTTTTGTTTCCGATGAGTTTCCTCTCGCTGACGGTGTTGCTGCGATGCGGCGGGCGGCTGAACCCGGCGTTCTGAAGGTCTTCCTCCGTCCGTAGATATCAATTTATTACAACCGATTTGGTAGAATCGTAATCTGAATCTTTATTGCGAGGATCCGCTTTTTCTATGCCCCGAATCTTACTGCGTCGGTCGGTCCACATAACGGCAATTTGCCTTGCCATTTTTTCGATCTCAGTATTTGCACAACAGGGCTTGGTGCCGCCGTCTTTTGCAGAGATCGCCGAGAAGGCCGAACCGTTTGTCGTCAGCATAGAGGCGAGGGGCCGCGTCGTCGTGAGCTCGCCGAATAGCGGGAATAATGTTCCCGATACGGAAGATAGTATTCTCGACTTCTTACGCCGACAGGCTCCGCAGCGTCCTGTATTTCACGTTGGCAGCGGATTCATCGTTGATCGGGCAGGTTATATTGTCACGAACAATCATGTTGTTTCCGAGAGTTCCCGGCTGACGGTAAAGCTCGACACGGGCGAGGAGTTTACGGCGAAGGTCGTTGGTGTCGATGACGAGACGGACCTTGCCGTGCTTAAGATCGATGCGGGACGCGACCTGCCGACGGCAAAATTCGGCGATTCGGACAAAATGAAGGTCGGCGATTGGGTGCTCGCGATCGGCTCGCCGTTCGGCCTTGCAAAGAGCGTGAGTGCCGGTATCATTTCGCAGACGCAACGCGACACGCCGGGTTCATCGGCATTTCAGCGTTTCATTCAAACCGACGCAGTTATCAATCCGGGAAACTCAGGCGGCCCGCTCATCAACATGCAGGGCGAGGTAATCGGCGTAAATTCACAGATCGCAACGCAAACGGGCGAATTCTCAGGTGTCGGCTTTGCGTTGCCTTCGCGCGAGACAGCCCGAGTTTATGAACAGATCATTGCGTCAGGAAAGGTTAGGCGAGGATACCTCGGAGCTTATCTCGAATCCGTAAAGCCCGAATTTGCAAAGGTTTACGGCCTAGGCGAACTTCGCGGAGCTTTTGTTACTGATGTTCGTGATAAAACGGGACCTGCGGCCATCGCGGGGCTAAAGCCCGGCGATGTAATTCTTGTCTTTAACGGACAGGCAGTTCAGTCCGCGCAAGACCTGATCGACAAAGTTGCCACGACTACACCCGACAAAACCGCAGTTATCGAATATCTTCGAGAGGTCGGTGAGCGTCTAGAGAAGAAGGTCGCGACGGTCAAACTCGGTGAGAGGCCATCGGCAACGATCGGTACTGGTGACAACGATGGCAAGGTGTTGCCGGTCGATGGAAAAGTTGAGCCTGAAAAGCCGTTCGGACTTACGCTCAGCACGGTTGCCGCGGCGGGCGAGAAATATAAGGTCTTTGAAGGCAATCCCGGACTCGTCGTAACAGACATCGACCCGAACAGCTACATCCTGGATGTGCGTGGTTCGCTCGGCGTCCAGGCTCTCACACGCGGCGACCTAATTCAGCGCATCAACCGACTTCCCGTCGGGAATGCCTCAGCGTTTGCAGATCTCGTTGCGAAACTGAAGGTCGGCGATCCGGTCGTGCTTCAGATCCTCGTCTATAACCCGACGCTCAAGCGTATGCAGACCGGCCTGGTGCAGTTCACTGTGAAGTAACATTCGGAGCTTTAGATCAAGCCGGGCCGCGAAGTGCATGGTTGTGCTTTGCGGCCTTTTAACTTTTTCATCTCGAAAGCTTAAACTACTTGTTTATGGCAACTGCAAAAAGAGCAACGCAAGCGAAATCATCGGCCACGGTCAAGAAGTACGCAAACTACATTGGCGGCGAATGGGTAAAGTCATCTTCAGGACAGTATTTTGATAACGTAAACCCAGCAGACACAACAGATATCGTTGGAAGATTCCCGGATTCGACCGAAGAGGATGTAAACCGTGCGGTCGAGGCCGCAAAAGAAGCTGCCACGCGTTGGCGCCGGACGCCCGCACCGAGACGCGCTGAGCTTTTGTTCACGCTTGGTGAGATCCTGCGGGCCAAGAAGGACCAGTTCTCGAGTGAGATGACCCGCGAGATGGGCAAGGTCTTGAAGGAAACAGGCGGCGATGTCCAGGAGGCGATCGACTGCACGTACTACACCGCCGGCGAGGGCCGCAGGCTTCACGGATTTACGACACCTGCCGAAATGCCGAATAAATTCGCGATGTGCGTGCGGCAACCGGTCGGCCTTTGCGGATTGATCACGCCGTTCAATTTTCCGATGGCGATCCCTTCGTGGAAGCTCATCCCGGCGCTCGTGTGCGGCAACACAGTTGTCCTCAAATCGGGCGAGGACGTGCCGCTCTCTTCGCTCAATCTCGTCAAGGCCTGCGAACAGGCCGGCATCCCGAAAGGCGTGGTGAATCTTGTCAACGGAGCTCGCGAGGCCGGTGCTGCACTTGTTGCAAATGACGATGTTCGGCTCATTTCGTTCACGGGTTCGACCGCTACGGGGAAGAAGATCGCCGAGGCTTGCGCACGCGATAATAAGATCGTTTCGCTCGAAATGGGCGGCAAGAACGCGATCATCGTGATGGATGACGCCGATATCGACAACGCCGTCGAAGGCTCGCTCTGGGGTGCTTTCGGCACGAGCGGCCAACGTTGTACGGCATCGTCGCGGCTCGTTGTTCATAAGAAGGTGTACAAGAAATTCTGTGCGAAGCTCGTCGAGCGTGCCAAGGCTCTGCGTGTCGGCAACGGTCTCGACCCGAAGGTTGAAGTCGGCCCCGTCATCAACGAACGCCAAATGGAGAAGATCCTCGGTTACATCGAGATCGGAAAGAATGAGGATAAGGCTACGCTTGCGTGCGGTGGTTCACGATTGACAAAAGGAAAGTATGCGAACGGCTATTTCATCGAACCGACCGTCTTCACCGACGTTAAGCCGAAGATGCGTATCGCACAGGAGGAGATCTTTGGCCCGGTGACGTGCGTAATCCCATTCTCGACGCTTGAAGAGGCGATAAACATCGTGAACGGCGTGTCATACGGCCTCTCGTCCGCGATCTATACGCAGGACGTCAATCGGGCTTTCTACGCAATGCAGGAGCTCTATACGGGCATCTGCTACGTCAACTCCGCGACCATCGGCGCCGAGGTGCATCTGCCGTTCGGCGGTACGAAAGGCACCGGCAACGGCCACCGCGAAGCCGGCACGCAGGTGCTCGACATCTTCAGCGAGTGGAAAGCCCTATACGTCGATTATTCCGGCAAACTCCAAAAGGCCCAGATCGACGAGGTCGAGATCTAATATACCGAATCAGCTGGCGTAACAAGTACGTCTAGGGGTTCTAGAACGGCTGCGGCTTCGGGAAGTTCCCCTCGGGGAGCGGAACGAAGCCTTGTTCGTTCGGGATCGGTTTAAAGTTGCCTCGGCGCCAATCCTCCCGGGCCTTCTCGATAAGGTCCGGCGAGGTCGAGACGAAGTTCCACCATATGTGACGAGGTTTGTCGAGTCGATCACCGCCAAGCAGCATAAACCGCGCGTCATTGTCGGCAGCAACGATGGCCTGCTTTTCGGCCTCGAACACGCACAGTTCACCTGCGTATATTGATAGCCCGTCGGCGGTCAAACTACCCGAAAGTACGTAAACTCCGCGTTCTTCGATATCCGTCGGAAGTTCGAGATCCTTTCCTATCCCAAGAGAGCAGTCGGCGTAGACGGGTCCCCCGAGAGTGGCAACCGGTGAGGTCTCGTCAAAAAATCCGCCGGTAATGACCCTCACCTCGATGCCGGTTTCTCTGACCGTCGGTAACTCAGTACCCGCGTAATGTGCAAACGCTGGTGGGCATTCTTCTGCGCTTTCGGGGAGAGCGACCCACGTCTGCAGCCCATAGAGCTTGTCGTTGGGTAGGTTCGGAGCGTCGGAGACTCTCTCGGAATGAACTATACCGCTGCCAGCTGTCATCCAATTCACCTCGCCCGGAGCGATCGTTTGTACCGAGCCAAGGCTATCTCGGTGGGTCATTTGCCCGCTAAAGAGGTAAGTAACGGTTGCGAGGCCGATGTGCGGATGTGCTAGAACATCAAGCGAACCGTCACGAACGACCTCAACCGGACCCATCTGATCAGCGAACACGAATGGCCCGACACTGCGGCGTTTCCGATAAGGGAGCAAGCGTTTAACATCAAACGCTCCGCCGATATTCGCCGAACGAAATGGGATAATCATCTCGATCATATCTTGATCACCTAATGGTCAACACGGTCGTGCAAACTCAGCCAAGAATAGCCCTTACTAAAACGGCGCCGATTCCAAGCAAGCCGAGCAAACCCCACATTATCCAAAGCAGGACGCGGTTCCGTCGGCCTGTTGCGATCATCCAGAGACCGGAGATCAGCGAATTCAGCCCGAATGCGATCACGAGAGCGAAGATGCCATAAATGAGGATGAGCATCGGGATCTCGTCATTGAGCCGACGGGCAGAACTTGCATTTTGACTTGCCGAACCGAAGAGAAGGGCGGCAACGAAGATCGCTATTCCGCCCATAAACGCGACCAGAAATAGGCCGATGACAATAAGGATCGTTCCGCGCGTTCGAATACTAGATGCGTTCAGAAAATGATTCTTCCTACACCGCGGGCATGTGATATTTGTCCCCATGCCCTCAAAATTACATTTAAAGCATTGCCTCGGCTCGGGCGGCGGCCCGGCCGGGAGGAATGCGGGATTTTGGTAGTTTTGCATCGGCAGCTTCCTTGAGGATGTATTCTGCCACAGCAAGGGCCGAAGGCAGAATGGCCGGACATCGAACAAGATACCAAGATCGGTTCGGCGGCAAGCCGCCTCCGGGATGTTGTTGGCGGTCGAGTTCTATAAATATTTGGTTCCTAAGGAGCTAGGACGGTTGCCATCGGATGGAAGATTCGCGGCAGCGTCTTTGGGGTCTTTGTGTCGGCTTTGCGTTCTTTGCGGTTGACTCAACGTAAAAAATGCTAGCGAGAGGCGATGTGGCTTTGCTTGGCAGAAAACGCAAAGGCCGCAAAGCGAGGCCCGCGGAGAGCGCGAAGTGGAGAGTCCCGCGGCAGCACCTCTGCGAACTTTGCGAAATACCTTGGCGTTCTTTGCGTTAATACCAATGCGGAAAGTGGAACGACAAGACATTGCGTCTTAGATCGGCAGGAAACGCAAAGTTCGCGAAGGGAAGGCCGCGAAGGTTCGCAAAGTGGAAGGGTTTCGCGGTAGCGTCTTTAGGAGCCTTGCGAAATGGCTTTGCGTTCTTTGCGTTTGAATCAACGTGAAGAGTGCGAAAAGACAAAATGTGAATTCGATCGGCAGAAAACGCAAAGGTCGCGAAGAAGAGGGCTGCATCATTCCGGTAATTGTGCAGGATCGTAATTGCGTCGAGCCCTTACTGACGTACGGGCTACGAACACGTTTCGCTGCGGACATCGGTGCGAATACAACTATCGCTATTCCAGGACCTCGAAGACCTGAAGAGCGTATTTGACGTTGCCGAACGGGGCAGAGACCTGGACGCCCTGGATCGAATCGCGTACTTCGAGGAGCGACTCGCGGGCAATATTGATTCCTTCTTCTCGCGCGTGTTCCTTGCTCTGGTCGGATGCGATCCGCATTCTTTCAAGGATGTCGGCGGTAACGTTAACGCCCGGAACCTCGTTGTGCATGAACTCGGCGTTTCGATACGAGATGAGCGGCCAGATACCCGCAACGATCGGTATGCGAACGTGTGAGATGCGGTCGAGAAAGTGCATCAGCTGTTCGGTATCGAAGACCGGTTGAGTGATGGCATATTCGGCACCTGCCTCGACCTTCCATTCAAAACGCTTGATCTCTTCGTCGAGATTGACCGCACCGGGATTTACGCCGACACCGATCGAGAATTCCGTCGGCTTGCCGATCGGATTGTTGCCGAGGTCGAGGCCATGGTTGAGCTTGTTGACCATATTCGTAAGGCCGATCGAATCGATATCAAAGACGGCGGTTGCGTCAGGATACGGTCCCATTTTCGGCGGATCCCCGGTGATCAAGAGCAAGTTGTGAAGGCCGAGGGCTGCGGCACCGAGAAGATCGGACATCATCCCAAGAAGGTTCCGATCGCGGCAGCAGTAATGTAGCACCGGTTCGATCCCGACCTCTTCGTTGACGAGAACAGCGGTCGCAAGCGCGGACATTCGCGTCTGTGCTCGGGGGCCGTCGGGAATGTTGACGCCGTCAACGCCTGCCTCGAGCAGCAAGCGGATCGACTCGAGAGTTTTCTCGGCGTCGCAGCCCTTCGGCGGCAGAACTTCGACAGAGGTTACGAATTCACCGCGAGCGATCTTTTTTGACCAAAGGCTGCGGTCTTCCCGACGAACTACCTGAATGTCCGGCGGTTTGATCTCGGCGACAGCGACGATCTGGCTGCGTGCTTCGCTGATCGCTTGTCGTGGACTTATGGAACGGACGGCGTCGGCGATCAGTTTGATGTGCGTTGGCGTTGTGCCGCAGCATCCGCCGATGAATCTCGCACCTGCAGAGACAAATCGCTTTGCAAAGGTCGCCATATATTCAGGCGAACCCATATAGAACTGGCGTCCCTGCACGTCACGCGGAAGGCCCGCGTTCGGTTGTGCAGAAAGGTCTTTTGACGTAACCGCACGCATTTTTTCGAGTGCGTTCAAAATATGATTGGGGCCCATTCCGCAGTTGAGGCCCACAATATCGGCACCGAGTTCGTCAAGACGCGTCGCGATCGTCTCCGGCGTACTTCCGAAAGCGGTCTTGCCATCCATCTGGATCGTCATCTGGGCGACTATCGGCAGATCGCTCGCTTCGCGGACGGCTTTGATCGCCTGCTCGATGATCTCAAGTTCGGAGAAGGTTTCGAGGACGAACAGATCGACGCCGCCTTCGAGCAGGGCGTTCACCTGTTCGAGGTAGAAACCTTTCGCCTCGTCGAACGATGTCGGCCCGAAAGGTTCGATGCGAAGGCCAAGTGGGCCGATCGCACCTGCGACAAAGGCCTTTTCACCGGCAGACTGCCGAGCGATCTGGGCTGCCGCAACGTTGATCTCGTGCAGCTTTGATTCGAGTCCGTAAGGCAGTAGCTTTGGACGCGTTGCACCGAACGTGTTCGTCTCGATGATATCGGCACCGGCGGCAACATATTCGTCGTGAACCTCTTTGACGAGGTCGGGCTGCGTCAAATTGAGCTCATCATAACTGCGATTGATGTAAATACCTTTATCGTACAGACGTGTGCCGACGGCGCCGTCAAAGACGTAAACGCCTTCGCCGCCGATGAGGTCGCGAAACTTTCTCATACAGATACCAAAAAAGTCCCGCCAAACCAGCGAGACCTTTTTCAAAAACTTGAATATGCTTCAGCTGTTTAGCGGATTATTTAACGTGGTCGCAAGTCGCAATAACTCACCACGATCTTTATATTCGATATTGTGCCTTTCGACGCGTGGTGTCAAGGAGTTACGCGGGCCGTAACAAGTTCGGCACTAAACCTTTGTGTAGTCAGTTAGCTGCGTTTTGTCGCCAAGGATCGCTCCATTTGTCACCACCGCCTTGCGGCCGATATAGCAGCTTCTGCCGACGACGGAATTTCGGATCACGGCACCGGCGGCGATGCGTGTGTGCGGCCAGATCACGGAATTTTCGACCACAGCCCTTTCTTCGACGAGCACGCCGCGGCCAAGAACCGAACATTTGATCTCCGCACCAGGCTTAATGTTGCAGTCTTCGGCAAGCCTTGAAACACCATCGACGATCGCCGCTGTCGCGATATCAGAGCCCGTATTCTCGGGCAGTTCGAAGCCGCGGATCTTGCCCGTCAAAAGGTCGAGATTAGCCCTAAGATATGTCGCCGGAGTGCCGATATCGCTCCAGTATGTCGAATCGATCACATGGCCGAAGAATGGCATTCCGCGCTCGATGATCTCGGGCATTATCTGTGTTTCGAACGAGCGGTTCTCGCCTTTCGGAGCGAGAGCGAGAACGTCCGGTTCGAGGACATAGATACCGGCGTTGATCGTGTTCACTCCGAGCTTGGCGGCCTCCTCGGGTGAAGGTTTTTCAAGAAATCTTGTGATCGAACCGTCGTCTCTTGTTTCGACAAGGCCGTAGCGCGACGTGTCTTCGACGCGCGTTAGCGTGAGAGTTGCGATCGCATTTCGCTCTCTGTGCGTTTTTATTACGGCGGCAAGGTCGATGTCCGTCAGAATGTCGCCGTTAACGACGACCGTAGTTGTCTTGCAACCGTCGGCGGCAAACCGATACGCGCCGCCGGTGCCAAGCGGGGAAGCCTCCGTAATGTAGCTCAAGCGAACACCGAGATCGCTCCCGTCGCCCCAGAAATGCTCGATCTTGTCGGGCTGATAGCTCAGCGAGATCGTGATGTCGTCCACACCCGCCCGCTTCAGTACCTCGATCTGATACTCGAGGAACGGGCGATTGACGACGGGGACGATCGGCTTAGGTGTGTAGATGGTCAGCGGGCGAAGCCGCGTGCCTTTTCCGCCTGCTAGAATGACTGCCTTCATAGAGGATCTCGAGTTAAGAGTAGAAAATCGGCCCTAATAAATCAAAACCATTCAATTTGACCGATATGTCGTTCAACATTGTATAAAAAGTTTGACGACAGTTGTTTCTGTCTGCTAAGCTACACAACACGGGTCAATACGCTTTCTTGACCTTGGGTGTCCATCCAATTTTGCGTTTTTATTAGGCTTCTGGAGAGCCTTTTCCGGCAGGATTTCAATTTAAGATGAGTTTCGACAAGACAAAGGCGATGCGAAATGCTGAAAAGTATGTCGCACAGGGGAAGATTCGACTCGCAATTTCCGAGTATCAAGCCGTCGTAGCCCACGATCCGCGGGACATCACGACGATGAACATGCTCGGCGACCTTCACGCAAAGACGTCCGAAAGGCGGCAGGCCGTGGAATGTTATATGAAGGTCGCAGAACACTATGCGACACAAGGATTTGCCCAGAAAGCGATCGCGATCTACAACAAGGTCGCGCGGCTTCAGCCTGATTCGATCGAGGTCTCGACCAAACTTGCCGAGCTTTACAAGGTAAAGGGTTCGCTGAGCGAAGCGCGTTCTCACTACGAGACGCTTGCGAAACATTTTGAGGCTAGCGGCAAACGCATCGAGGCCCTTGCGATGTGGAAACAGATCGCACTGCTCGACCCGAACAACACCGAGGTTTGCGTAAATCTTGGCGAATCGTATTTGAAAGAAGGCCAGGCTGAGGATGCTGCCGAGGCGTTCGCCGAAGCGGGCGGGCGATTTGGCCGCCATGGCGCGCACGAAGATGCGATCAAGATGTATCACCGCAGCCTTGATATTCAGCCCGATGCACTACGCACGCTCGACGGGCTGATCCACTCTTATTCAGCTCTCGGACGCGTTTCCAAAGCGGTCGAGTTCCTCGAGGGAATTCTCGAAAAGGAGCCGTACAATCGCGACATCCTCTATCTCCTGATCGATTGTCACATTGATTCTCAGAATGCGGCCGGTGCAGAGCGTGCCGTTCTCAAACTTGTCGAGATAGAACCCGCAAACTACCCGAAGCTTCTTGACCTCGTCCGTCTCTATCTGAATACGAATGATCTTGATTCGGCAGCGCGGATCCTTTCGATGTCGTCCGAATACCTGCTCGCGGGCGGACAGGCCGATGAGTGCAAGCGTTGGATCGACGAGATTCTCGGGCACGATCCATCGCATGTACCCGCGCTGCGGCTGCTTGTGCGGTACAGTTCGTGGATCAAGGACGAAGAGGCGTTTCGCGTTTCGCTTGAAAGGCTTGCGGTGTCCGCACGTGCGGCGAACGAGGTTGACGATGAGAGATTCGCACTCTCGCAGCTTGTCGTTGTACGGCCGTTCGAAACGCAGTTCAGCGAAAGGCTCGCAGAATTGAAAGAGCTTCATGGCTTTTCCGACGACGATGTGGATGCGGAGCTTCTCCGGGCCGGATTCGACCAGCCGGAAACCGTCGCAGCCGAGATGGTTGCGGCTGAGGACCACACGCCGGTCGTCGTCGAGCCAACCGTACGGGAAGCGGCACCTGAGCCAGCAGCGTTTGAGGTTGAGCAGTCGAACGGCTTCGTCGCCGAGGTCGAAGCACCCGAGCCCGATGAACACAAGCTCGCAAAGGATCTTGAGAGCATTAGCTTTTACCTCGACAATGAATATCACGAGCTTGCGGCAAAAGCGATCGACGAGGTCGAGAAGGAATTCGGAGATCGTCCGGAGATCGTCGAGGTAAAGAAAAGGGTTGCGGCGCTGCGGAATAAGGCAGCTTCTCACCACGAACTGACGCTCGAAGACATGCGAAGCGAGTTCGGCTTGAACGACGAACTGCCATCGGACGAGGATTACGATACGAAATATCACACCGCCATTGCGTATCAGGAAATGGGATTGACCGAGGACGCGATCCGAATATTTCAGGAAGCGATCACCCTTGTTTCGCCGCTTGACGGCACGCGTAGGTTCTTCCACTGTGCGAATCTGCTTGGCCATTGCTTTATGGCGACCGGGCACGCAAGCATGGCCGTAACATGGTTCTCGCGTGCTCTTGAGACGCCGAATCTGGATGATTCCGAGCGTCACGGCCTTTGGTACGAGCTCGCCACAGCATACGACGCGGCGGGAAATTCGGTCGATGCTCATCGTTTTTACGAACAGGTCTATACCGAGAACGTCGATTTTCGAGACGTGGCAAGCCGCGTCCGAAGCGAGATGGCCGTGCATTAGAGATAGTTTTCGAAATCGTGTTTAGTTATAATTTGACGGTATATGGTGGAACGCCTGACCGTCATTTTTTTTATTATCCTGTGTCTGCTCCTGGGGCTGTATCTCATTTTGTCTCCGTGGGACGCGCTCTTTGGCCCGTGGGCGGACAATTATCTGCTCGCGTTCGTAGCGGATAAGGCGGGAATGCCGGTCATTCAACGCGCGGTGGCATCGACGTGGTTTCGCGGAGCGGTAACGGGATTGGGCGTCCTCAACATTATCATTGCCGTCTGGGAGATCTTCAGCTTCAATAAGACGGTTGCGATGCTCCACAAACTCAATCCCACTGAGACGAAATGAACCTTGGCCGTCCCCTCACCTATCTGATCACAAGCGGACAACTTACCGAGGATAATTTTGCGACCGAGGCGAACGGATATGTAGATCGCCTCTTTGCGGCATCTACGGACGGCGTTGACGTCATCCAGATCCGCGAAAAGGCACTTTCGGCACGGAACCTGAGCGAACTCACACGCCGCCTCGTCGAGAAACTAAAGACTCAACAAACTAAGGTCCTTGTGAACGACCGTGCAGATATTGCTGCCGCTATGGACTGTGACGGCGTACATCTGACGACGGGTTCGTTGCCGATATCGGCCGTACGCCGGATCGTTGGCGATGCTGCATTGATAAGCTGCTCGACGCACGGAGTTGAAGAGGTGGAACGGGCGGCCGTAGAGGGAGCCGACATAATTCTATTCGGGCCGGTGTTTGCGTCGCCCGGGAAAGGCCGGCCCGTCGGCCTAGATACGCTCGCCAAGGCAGCGAAGGCGGCCGGACAGTCAATGCTCGTGGCTCTCGGCGGCATCGACGAACTGAATTTTCGAGATGCTTTGAACGCCGGTGCGGCAGGCGTTGCGGCAATTCGGGCGCTGAACGATCCGCACGCGCGGCGTGCGATAATCGAGAAGTTATGAACGATAGTGGAACGCGGCCCGTTTGCATGACGATCGCCGGGGTCGATCCGTCCGGCGGTGCGGGCGTGCTTGCCGACATTAAGACGTTCTCGCGGCACGGTTGCTTCGGCACCGGTGCGATAACTTCGCTCACATTCCAAAATACGACGGGCGTTTTTGGGGCCGCCTCACAGTCCGCAGAAGTGGTTTACGAGCAGATCAAGGCGGTTGCCGAGGATATGAAGATCGGGGCCGTAAAGACCGGAATGCTGCCGACGCGGGACGTGATCGAAACAGTTGCGAATTGCGTCGCAGAGTTTCGTTTGCAGAATCTCGTGGTCGATCCTGTCGTGCGTTCGACCTCCGGGTTCGATCTGATCGACGATGCGGCACTTGCGGCTCTTGTCGAGAAACTTTTCCCGCTCGCGGTCGTCGTAACGCCGAACCTTGCTGAGGCCGAACGGATCGTCGGCAGCAAGATCGCGTCGGTCGATGAAATGCACACGGCCGGCAGGAAAATGTTAGGCCTTGGTGCGAAGGCCGTACTGATAAAGGGCGGACATTCGTTCGAGGCAGTTCCGGAGAAGGCCGTCGATCGTCTATATTTTGCGGATGAAGTGCGCGAAGTCGAGGCGGAATTCATCGCGGGCGAACCGGTACACGGCACGGGCTGTGCTCTTTCCGCAGCGATCGCAGCGAATCTAGCGCACGGCAAAGACCTTTTTGCCGCGATCGAAGATGCGAAAGCATTCGTTACCGGTGCTATCCGAAACGCGGTGATGGTCGGGCAAGGAAATCGTCCCGTGAATGTGTAGCTATTTTGCCGGCGTGAAGATCGATGGGCTAACGTAAGTTACGCCGAAGGTGATCCCGGTACGCGGAGTGTTTTTTGTGATACCGAAAGCGGCCGCCGTATCGAAACGCAATCCGGATGCACGGAATTGAGCGCCGATCCTGAACTGTCCCTGACTTTCCGTGCCTATCGGAGCGTTGCGGCGGGTGCTCGCCCTGCCGTTGATCTCGCTCACGATATTGACATGGTCGGTGATCCGATAAATGCCGGCAATTCCGTAAAGGATCACGTCGTTTTGAGAGAACCGGTCGAGCGGTGCGGACATAAGGCCGATTCCGATATTTCCCATCAAATTTACGCGAGGTGTGCCAGCAACGAAGCTGCCGAACTTCTTTTGCAATAAGATCTTGCTGAAAATGTTTATCTGATTCGTGCCGATACCCTTTGCCTGATCTGTGTTTGGCAACTCATAGCCGAACTTAAGGCCGAGAGCAGGCAGATGTTTCGTCTCGTTTCGAAGCTTTATCTTTGCCGAGACCGTGATATCGCCGAAATCGTGGGTCGAATTTCCGCGAATGTTCAGCGGAATGGCAGGCGAAGTGATCGAGTCGATCGAAACGTAATTTTGCAATACGCCTTCGATCTGCAGCTCTACGTTCGGAGCAATGCCGGTTTTGATGCGGATATCGCCAACCCGCGTGAGGTCGCCCTGCATTCCGGAGAGCGGGAATCTTGCATCCTGATAGAAATCGACGCCCGCACTGATCTCGAGGGCACCGGCCGGCGTGATATCAATATCGTCGGTCAAAAGCGGCCTTTGCTGCGCCGACGCCTGAAGCGTCAAAGCGAGCATGCAGATACAGAAAATAAAGGCCGTTCTCACGAAAGGTATTCTGACACGCATTATCCGCTTTCCGCAATCGCGATCAATGCCTAAAATGCCTGAAGCCGGTAAATACCATCGCCATGCCGTGCTCATCGGCAGCTTCGATGGATTCGGCGTCCTTTACCGAACCGCCGGGCTGGATGATGGCGGTGGCACCAAAACGTGCGGCCTCATCGACATTGTCACGAAACGGGAAGAACGCGTCGGAAGCGACGGCCGAGCCTTTTAGCTCAAGATCAAAGCGTTCGGCACGCGACGCCGCGATCCGTACTGAATCCACGCGGTTCATTTGGCCGGCTCCAACGCCGAGCGTTTGTACGGCGTTCGCGAATACGATGGCGTTCGATTTAACGTGTTTACAAACTGCCCAAGCGAGCAGCAGTGAACGCATCTCGTCTTCAGTCGGCGGGCGTTTTGTAACGACCTGCAGGTCGCCTTTCGCTATCACGTGAAGGTCGGCAGACTGCAGAAGATAGCCGCCGGAGATCTGGCGGATCACATTCGGTTCAGCATCGCCGTTCTCGACGCGGAGGACACGCAAGTTCTTTTTCGTGCGAAAGATATCGAGGGCATCAGCATCGAAGTCCGGCGCGACGACGACCTCGCTGAATATTTCGATGACAAGTTTTGCCGTTTCCGCATCGACCTTGCGGTTGAATGCGACGATGCCGCCAAACGCCGATACCGGGTCGGTCGAGAGGGCTCGCTTATAGGCTTCTGAAAGAGAATTGCCGACGCCGACGCCCGACGGATTCGTGTGCTTTATGATCGCCGCGGCGGGTTCCGCGAAGTCGTTCACAAGGCTCCATGCTGCGTCGGTATCGACGTAGTTGTTGAACGACATCTCCTTTCCGTGAAGTTGTTCGGCGTTCGCGACACCAGAGGCCTGCGTGGTGTAGAGCGCCGCTTTTTGATGCGGGTTTTCGCCATAGCGGAGGTCGGCGGCCTTCGTTGCCGAGATGTTCAATGCGGACGGAAATTCGCCTTCCCCAACATCGGCCGAGGCGTCAGAAAGGTATTTCGTGATAGCCGCGTCATATTCCGACGTCCGTTTGTAGGCGGCTGCGGCGAGTTTTGCACGCGTCTCAAGGCTGATCGAACCGTCGTTTTCGCGAAGCTCGCGAGCGATCTCGTCATACATTTTCGTGTCCGTGATGACCGCGACGCTTCGCCAATTCTTCGACGCAGAGCGGATCATCGCGGGGCCGCCGATGTCAATATTCTCGACGGCCTCTTCGAGCGTTACGCCCGCTTTCGCGATCGTGTTTTCGAAGGGATAGAGGTTCACGACGACGAGGTCGATCGGCGTGATGTCGTGCTCCTTCATTGAGGCGATATGTTCGTCGTTATCGCGAAGGGCGAGAAACGCGCCGTGGATCTTCGGGTGGAGCGTTTTGACGCGGCCGTCCATCATCTCGGGGAAACCTGTAACCTCGGAGACGTCAGTGACGTCAAAACCGGCACTACGCAGGCTGTTCGCGGTACCGCCGGTCGAGATGAGTTCGACGCCGAATTCCGCAAGCACGGCTGCGAATTCATTCAGTCGGGCCTTATCGGAAACGCTCAATAGAGCACGCTTGATCTTTACTGGGTTGGACATTATGTGGATTCAAAGGTTCAAAAACAAAAAGGTCGAAAATAAAATGAAAAAGCGGCCTCAGATGAGCCGCCGTTAGCTAATTTCTTTAAACGCGCACCGAGATAGGCGGGATGCTTTGCGAAATCGCGTGTTTGTGATGCCGTACCCCAAGCCTTTCGTCCGTTCAGAAAAAAAAGCGGCCGATGAACAGCAGACTGAGCACCAACGCGATCGCGTAAATGACGACTTTGATAAGACTCATAAAGATAAAATACTCTAGGAAGAGGTATTACCAGTTCATGCGCCAACGGGAGAGTTCTTATCGCGAAACTATTATCTTATTTGTTCCGTAAGCCCAAGTCAATGCGTGGAAAAACGGGTTTTCGCCTGCTTGCGGCGGTTCTTTTGACCGCTGCGTCCGCGGTCGCATTCTACGGCCAGGCGGTCGAGGTCGAGATCAAAGTGAATCCTCAACGCACGGGCGTTGAGGTCACGGGCAAATTCATCGACGGCGGCGAGGTCCGCAATATCAGCTTCGAACGCGAATTTGCCGGCGTTTCGGGCCTTGCGGACCGTATCTCGGGGCTGAAGCTGTTCGATAGCTCGGGCGGACCTGTCGACCACAAGGTGTTTATGTCCGGCGAATATCGGGCTTCGAGGCCCGTGAGCGGCTTTTCATACGAGGTCGATCTCAAGAATCCCACGAAGTATGACGAGACGCACGTTTCGTGGTTCCGCGGCGAACGTGGAGTACTGTTCCTCGCGGATCTGCTTCCACTCGCGCTTGGGTCTTCGTCGCCCGCGGCCACGGTCCGAATCTCGGGCGAAAGAGGCATACTTCCTAACGCCTCCTGCACTTCAGAGGACTCCGGGACTTTTCGCTGCGCGGATCGCGCTAGGGCAGTGTTTGCTTTCTCGGACGCATTTCGCACGATCGATACGGGCGATCCGCGGCTATTGTTGCGTGTCGAGGGAGAACGGCAATTCGACGACGATGCAGCTGCGAAAGAAGCACGAGAGATCTTCGAGCAATACGTGAAATTGTTTGGCGGAGTGCCGAACGGCCCGTTCGCGATCACGCTGATGCGTTTGACCGATACGACGCGGCCCGGCAGTTGGCAGGCAGATACGCGGGGGCAGGATGTCCTGATGTTTTCGGCTGACCCGGCGTTTCGGTCGCAGGCGCTTCAGACGCTAAGTGTGCCGCTACGCCACGAACTTTTTCACCTTTGGCTGCCGAACGGCGTTGACCTTTCGGGACGATACGACTGGTTCTATGAGGGAGCGGCCCTTTATACGGCTCAAAGGCTTGGTGTTGCGATGAACCGCACACGTTTTGACGATCTTGTCTCGTCGCTCTCGGCGGCGATGGCGTATGACCGAACGGCACCGAAGGGCTTATCGCTTGCGATGGCAGGCGATACGCGTTGGAGCGGAAACGCCCGGACGCTGTATGCCCGCGGGATGCTCGCAGCATTCATTCTCGATCTAGAGCTTTTGAAGAGAGGTAAGGGCAGGCACTCGCTTGAGGATGTTTTGAGAAAACTTTTCAGCGAACACAGCCGTCGAAAAGGCTCAGGAGCCGAAGCGACGGCAGCGATCATCGGTGCTTTTGCTACTTTTGACAACACCGGGCAACTCGTAAAGGAGATTCTCAACCGAACTGAACCGCTCGATCTTGCGGCGGCGTTGGCGAATTCGGGATTTGAGTTTTCGGACTCGGGCCGCGGCCTAAAAGTCAAAGAAAAGCCTGACTCGAAGGAAAAGGCGATTTTGAATAAGCTAGGTTATAATAACTGGCGAAAACTTTCTTCGCGTTAACGTTTAATGATGCGTTCCAGATCAAGATATTTTTTTGCGGCCCTGGCCGTACTTGGCCTTTTCCAGGTCGGCTGCACTTACATCGACCAGGCTGTCTCTGGCGTTACGAGTGCCCTCGGCGTAACAGATACCGCGACCGTGATAGCGAAAACCGCGCAGATCCGCACGTCCTATGCGGTCGTGGCGGCTGATGTTCTTGAAGTGAATCGCGGCGACCGACTCGATGTTCTCGACAAGATGGAGTTCGAGAAAGTGCTTTGGTTCCGGGTTCGCGCACATGATCCGGAAGCGACCGAAGGTTGGATCGAGGCGCAGAACGTCATCACGAGCGAGACGCTTGAAAAAAGCAAGAAACTTGCCGAGGGCTTTGGCGACCGCTCGCCTCAGGCATCGGGCATCATCCGCGCTGCTTCGAATCTTCGTGCGCAGCCGGATATGAACGCCGAGAATATTCTGTTCAAGCTCGCAAAAGGCTCGACGTTCGAGATAATGTCGTGGAAATTTGTGCCAAAGACGGAGGCTCCGGACGTAGACGACGGAGCTCCGGACGGGAATCCTGCATCGAAGAAAGAAAAGAATGAGGAGATCGAGGCGGCAAAGGTTGCAGGCGAACCCGAGAAGATCGACGACAAATACGACATTTGGTACGAGGTAAAGCTCGATCCATCGGTCTCGCCGGCTCCGGCGGGCTGGCTTTTCGGCCGGCAGGTCGATCTGCAGGTGCCGAGCGACATCTCGTTCTTCCAGCAGAATAATCGCAAATTCGTTACCTGGCAGCGGATCGACGCGGACAACGCTGATAAGAACCGCACAGGCCGTGCATCGACGCCGGGAAGCTACGTGATCCTGACGCGCACGAATCTCGTCAAAGCGATCGACGGTGTCGAGCCGGATTTTGACGGGATTCTCGTACTCGCTTTTGATAAATACGACCAGAATTACTACACCGTTTGGCGAAATCCGCCGGGGACGGACGTTTGGGGCCAACTGCCGCTGCGGATGGAAGGCCAGGGCGACAACAAGACATTCAGCATCAAGCTGCGGAATCAGAATGGCCAGATCGACGAACGAAAATTCGTGATCTTCAAGGACCGCAATCGTATGCGCGTAACGCCGCCGGAGGACATCGCGCAGTATCAGTTCAAGAGCAAATGATGGACGCCGAAGAGCCTTTCGAGGTCGAGATCACCGATTCGATCGATCTGCACGCGTTCCGTCCGGCGGACGTGCGATCGGTCGTTGAAGAATATCTTGCCGAAGCTCACAAGCGCGGATTTCGCGTCGTCCGCCTGATACACGGAAAAGGCGTCGGCATACAGAGAGAGATCGTTCGTAAGGTGTTGTCCGAGACGGATTTTGTGAAGGGATTTAAGAACGCACCGGAATTCTCCGGAAGTTGGGGAGCGACGATCGCAGAGCTTGACGTTTAGTTGCGGTCGTCAAGGATATCGGCCCAGGCTTCGTCGTTCTTTTCGATCTCGATGCCGTGCATTTCAAGCAGGGCATCCTTTTCGGCGAGTTTTTCTTCTAACAACTCTATCTTATGACGGAGGTGTTTTGCGTCCCGTTCCAGCAGACGCGTGTGATCCACACGCATCCTGTAAAGCCTCTCGAGATAGAAGATAAACGTTAACTGCAGGCCGATCACGCCAGCCAATACGAAAAGAAGTCCTAGAAGGATGTAGGTGAACATTGTCTGATACTGCTGTCTTTGTTGACCGTTAAAATAATTATACTCTTGACCGCAGCCATTTTGAAACGTAAAACTTAGGGTGATCCGACTTTGAGGTAAAAGCATTATGCGCGAGGACATTATCAACACATATCCGGAAACGACAGAATTCGACCGCCGCGAGTTCCTCGTACGGTCCATTTTTGCTGCCGGAACATTCGCGGTGGCCGTTATGCCGATCGCCGCGCAAACGCGGATCGTTACGGACAACAAAGGCCTTGTCGAAGGCGAGGTGAAGATCCCGGTCAAGGACGGCGAGCTTCCTGCGTATCGGGCAATGCCGGAGAAAGGCAAGGACTTTCCGGTCGTTGTTGTCGTCCACGAGGTCTTTGGCGTGCACGAATGGATACAGGATGTGTGCCGTCGTTTTGCAAAGCTCGGATACATGGCGGTCGCTCCGGCGCTTTATGCTCGCCTCGGCGATGTGCACTCGATAAAAAACGCGGGCGAACTCAACCGGCAGATCTTCTCAAAGATCCCCGACACGGAATCGATGGCGGACATCGACGCAACATTCGCCTGGGCCGCAAAGAATAAAGGCAGCAAGAAGAAGATCTCGATCACGGGATTTTGCTGGGGCGGCCGTGCCGTTTGGATGTATGCGGCCCACAACCCGAAACTAAAGGCCGGGGCTGCGTGGTACGGCCGTGTCGTCCCGACCGAACGCTCACCCGTGAGCGATGCTCAGCCGAAGTCGCCAATTGACTTTGCAAAGGATATGAAGCCGCCTGTCATCGGCTTTTACGGCGGGCTTGATAAGGGAATTACGCTCGACGGCGTCCAGCGTATGCAGGAAGAACTGAAGAAAGGGAAGTCCGGTTCTGAGATCATTGTATTCCCGAATGCAGACCACGGCTTTCATGCCGACTATCGTGCAAGTTACAATAAGCAAGCTTCCGACGAGGCCTGGGAAAAACTGCTCGCGTGGTTCAAGAAGCACGGAGCAAGGTAAATTTAATGCAAACTGAAAAACTCACGCTCGAATACACCTTGCTCTGCGACGATGTCCGTATCGAAATGGGCAATAAGATCTCGCTGATGGGAATTTTCCAGAACATCATGGTCGAGAAGCTGCCCGTCTCGCTCATTAAGTTCGCCGTGATCAATCACTGGCGAGGTGAGGGAAATCACCGCACGGAGATCCGTATACTCTCGCCGGATAAGAACAATCTCGTCGTAACTTCACAGCCGACGACCATCGAGCTTGCGCCGGGCGGATTTACCGACAATGTGAGCTTTTTTGTGAACGTCGTCTTCCCGGACGCAGGAACTTATTGGATCCAGACCGTTGCGAATGAGGTCGTCCTCGATGAACTTCCGCTGATCGTTACCGACCAGGCGAATCTGACCGCCCTCCAACATCCTGAAGAAATAACCGAAACGATCAATTAGTTCTGTGATATCGTGAACCGTTGATCAGGCATCAAAATCGTTGCGCCGATGGGCGCCCGTAGTTTTGTGCATTCTGTGCGTTTTGTGCATTTTGTATCAATTCGTGCATTCTTTGTCGATCTGTGCATTTTGGGCTCCAAATTCGGAGAGCGAATAAACTATAATCGTTTTCGGCTCGAAGAAAACGAGCGTTTTATTTGACCTATGAGACTTAAGATCCTTGCTCTTGCATTCACGATCGCGACCGCGGCATCGACGGGGACCTATTTTGCGACCGATTCTTCCGCGCAGAAGGCTGCACCGGCGGCTGATAATTCGTACCAGATCTCGGGCGTGCTCTATATGCAGAAGGCGGGCGAATATCGCGCTCTCTGCTATCAGGCGTTCAACATCGCACGGCTGCGGCTCGATGCTGACTTTGATAAGAAGAATCTCAAGAAACTGCCCAAAGCGATGCGTAAAATGCCGCGTGCGATCATGGTCGATATCGACGAGACGGTGCTTGATAATTCACCGGCTCAGGCTTATGGGATCAAGAACAACAAGAGCTTTAACCTCGCGGATTGGTACGCATGGGGCGATATGCGAAAGGCGAAAGCCATTCCGGGCGCGGTCGATTTTTTGAATTACGCTCATTCGCGCGGCGTCAAGATCTTTTACGTTTCGAATCGCGACGAAGTGCAAAAGGCCGCGACGATGGACAATCTCAAAAAGGTCGGATTTGAAGACATCACGGACGCAAACGTGATGCTCCGCCAGAAGGAATCAAGCAAGGAAGCTCGACGCGACATCATCCGCAAGAATTACCGCATCGTGATGCAGGTCGGAGACAACCTCGATGACTTTTCGAACGTGTTTGAGAAGAAATCGGTTGAGGATCGCTTCTCGGAGGTCGATAAAGCTCGAGAGCATTTTGGGAAAGACTATATCGCGCTACCCAACGCGATGTACGGCACCTGGGAAAGCGCGATCTATGGCTATCAGCGACTAACGGATGCACAAAAAGCCGAGAAACGCCTCGACGCTCTCGAAATGCCGTAAACGAGGATTCTAGCGAAGGCCGTACAGGCAAAGTACGGCCGCCCAGCCGGAGGGCAGTATTGTCGGAGGTTCGGTCAATTCGTCCGCTGCGGCGAGCATCCGCTCCAAGATGTACTTGGAGTTCCAGAAGGCGAGAAGCACCGGAGTAGTTACCTCGAACCAGTTCTCATTGGTTTCCGAGTCCTCGAATTTTCGGCTGAGAGCTGTGCTGGTTATTTGGATGTACCAAGGATCGAGCTCGCGTGAATCGGGCGACAAGCTTTTGAAGAGTTCGTCCGCGGAGCCGATCAAGGAAGTCATTATAAAGACCTTGAAACTCTGATGATAAAACCTGTAAACGAGGTCGGGCTCTTCTTTGCGAAACCAGGCAAGCACTCTTTCGATCGTCTCACGATGGGTCTTGATATTGTTCAAAAGTTGGCCAGCCAGGGCGTGTTGCTTCTGAAAGGCCGCGTCCAGCTCTTCCAATATCTCTTCCCTCGATCTCTTTACCTTTGTGGATGCGGGCTCATTCATACGAAAAGGGTGTTGATAAGGCAATTATACGTTCATCCACTTCAGAGGCGCGAGACCGGAGGATCGTTTAACGATCTGAGAGCCGATCTATCTTTTCGTAGCGTTTCGCACGAGGCTGTGGCAATATAACTTGCGAATGAGGATACTTGTAACAGGTGGAGCGGGGTTTATCGGGTCGCATCTTTGCGAGAGGCTGATCGCGGATGGTGCGGAGGTGATCTGTCTCGATAATTTCTTTACGGGGCGAAAGGCGAATATCGAGCATCTTCTCGCGGACCCGAATTTCGAGCTTGTTCGGCACGACGTAACGCAGCCGATACTGCTCGAGGTCGATCAAATATACAATCTCGCGTGTCCCGCGTCGCCCGTGCATTATCAGTACAATCCGATCAAGACCGTCAAGACGAACGTGATGGGCACGATCAATATGCTCGGCCTCGCAAAACGCGTTAAGGCGAGGATCCTACAGGCATCGACGAGCGAGATTTACGGTGATCCGATCGAGCATCCGCAGACGGAAAGCTACTGGGGCAACGTGAATCCGATCGGCCTTAGAAGCTGCTATGACGAGGGCAAACGGGTCGCCGAGACTTTGATGATGGATTATCATCGCCAGAGCGGCGTCGATACGCGTATCGTGCGTATTTTCAACACTTACGGGACGCGAATGCTCGAGAATGACGGCCGCGTCGTGTCGAATTTCATCGTTCAGGCGCTTCGCGGCGAAAAGCTCACGATCTATGGCGATGGCTCACAGACGCGTTCGTTCTGCTATGTCAGCGACCTTGTGGACGGCATCGTCCGGCTGATGAATACCGAGGCCGAAGACATTCACACGCCCGTAAATATCGGCAATCCGGGCGAATTCACGATGAACGAACTTGCCGAGAAGGTCGGCGAGATCCTCGGCCGAAAGGTCGCGATCGACTATCTGCCTTTGCCGCAGGACGACCCGAAACAACGCCAGCCGAATATCGAGCGTGCGAAAGCTCTGCTCGGCTGGGAGCCGAAAGTCGCTCTCGACGAAGGCCTGAAGAAAACGGTCGCTTATTTTGCAGAAGCTATCGGAACCGGTTCAGCCGCCGTAAGCAAATGATCCGTTCGTTAAAGTGTTAAGGTAATCGCTATCCATTCGAACAATTATTTATTACTAATTGGTCGGCAGAATGGCGTAGATCAAGAAACATTATGAAGATTCTCATCACCGGCGGTGCCGGATTCATCGGAAGCCACCTTGCGGACAAGCTGCTTGCCGAAGGCAATGAAGTTACGGTCATTGACGACCTCTCGACCGGGCGATATGCGAATGTCGCGCATCTTGAGGACAAACCGGGCTTTCGTCTGCTGATCGACACGGTCCTGAACGCGAAGCTGATGGAAAACCTCATTCGCGATACGGACCGCGTCTATCACATGGCGAGTGCGGTCGGCGTGCGGCTCATAATGGAGCGGCCTGTGCAGACGATCGAGACGATCTTTCGCGGGACAGATGTCGTGCTCGGTTTCTGTTCGCGATATCGCAAACGCGTGCTTGTGCCGAGCACGTCCGAGGTTTACGGCAAAGGCGTTTCGGTGCCTTTTCGTGAAGAGGACGATCTGCTTACCGGCGCGACCGACAAGCATCGCTGGGCGTATGCCTGTGCGAAGACGCTCGATGAATTCCTAGCTCTTGCACACTGGAAGGAAACGCAGCTTCCTGTGGTCGTCGTTCGGCTGTTCAATACGGTTGGCCCGCGGCAGACGGGACAATACGGAATGGTCGTGCCGCGTTTTGTGCAGGCCGCGTTGAAGAATGAGCCGATATCGGTCTATGGCGACGGCGAACAGCGGCGTTGCTTCGGCCACGTGGCGGACGTTGTCGGCGGTTTGACGCAGCTGCTCGATAACCCGAGCTGTTTCGGCGAGGTCATCAACCTCGGCAACAACGAAGAGATCTCGATAAACGGCCTTGCAAAACGTGCGATAGAGCTTACGGCGAGCACCAGCGAGATCAGGCATCTGACATACGACGAGGTGTTCGGTGCGGGCTTTGAGGATATGGCACGCCGCGTTCCGAGCCTCGAAAAGGCCGAGCGTCTTATCGGTTATAAGCCAACCCGAACCCTGGATGACATCATCAATGATGTTGCTGCCGAATTTCGACGCGAAAGGCCGGATAGTTCACAAAATGCTAAAGCGTAAGGTATTTTTCATCATTCTCGCGATCGGGCTTGTCTTTCCGCTCGCTGCGTTCGCACAGTCGAGCGGTGTAAAGGGCCGCGTTCGCGACATCGATTACAAGTCGATACCGAATGTCGAAGTTTCGGCACGCGTTGACGGAAAGGTCGTAAGGTCAACAAAGTCGGACAGCAAGGGGCGTTTTACGCTCGCTCTCGAACCGGGAACGTATAACATTGCGTTCGATGCGAAAGGTTACGGCACGGGCGTGAAATATGACGTCAAGGTCAAGGAAAATGACTTTCGCGACCTCGGCAGCAATCTGCTGATGACCCGCGACCAAGGCGCACTCGTTTTGGTCAAGGGAATTGTTTTTGATAACGCCAACCTGAGCGTACGCCAGGCCCCGGTCGATCTTTACGAAGTCAGAAGCGACGGCTCGACACGAAAGCTGCAGACGGTCTATACGAATGCGGCGGGCGAATTCGAATTCAACGGGCTTATGAATGTGGCAAAGGTACGTGTTACCGCTTCTGCACGGGGCGTTTCGGCTTCGAAAGATCTCGATACGGATTCTCCGCAAGTTTATCGCACCGTCATCAAGCTTCCGCTCGAACACGAAAAGCCCGATCATTGATCGCAAGGTCTCCGACGGAAAGTCATACGAATCGCAGTAAAAAGCGGCCTTTCGGCCGCCTTTTTGTTTTGACCAAGAGAGAACCCGAACTAATCGCCGAGCATTCTCATCGTGTAGTAGAACTGGCCGAAGTTCACGGCACCGGTCACGCGTACGCGAATACCGAACCTCAGCGACAGCTTCCTATTGAAGAGTTTGTTGATGACGCTGTCGGGTAGGCCGACCGCACGCCAATACGAACGTGAGAAACCACGGCCGCCGGCTCCCGCGTAGCTTCGGTACTCGCTGACAAAATCATTCGCGGCGAGCGTACGGTTCACGAGGTTGCTGCCGGTGAGCGAGACCGTGTATTGTCCGTTCATCGGCTGGCCGGTCGATGGGTCGATGGCCAGCGGATCGTTGAGAGCCGTGCTGACAAAGGTTACGACCGGTGCGTAAAACGTCATATACGGACCGGGATTCCCGTTCGGGTCTGCCGCATCAAAGCCCGGGTAGTTGTTCGTCAACACATAGAGCGTATTCCCAAGCGTGTTCTTCGGGATCGTGTATTCCCAGGCCGGATCGTAAAGCACCTGCGTCTGGTTCATCGGAGCCGTCGGCGGGTTGTGAACGATGCACTTGTCATCGGCGGCGAGCGTCAGACCAAGTTCGTCGAGCAGCACCTGCGGAGTACAGCTGTGATAGATATAGACCGTTCCGGCGTAGAGCGATCCGAGGAATCTCACGTTGTTGCCGAATGAATCCGGATCGTCATATGGCGACGGAATGGTAGCGAGGTTCGCAACACTTGGGTTAGCCGTCTTTGCACCGAAAGAGGGCAAAAGCGAGATCTCCTTTTTCGCCAACATGATCGGAGCTCGAGCCTCTGCACGGATCTGGTTCATCTCATCGCGCGAAAGGCGGCCGTCAGCAAGACGCTGCTGGCCGAATGCCGTCGCCGACATCGCCAGCGTTGCCGCAAATACGAGAATATTTCTGACTTTCATCTAGTTATCTCCTGTTTTTATAGAAGCAAAATTGGGTTGTAGGAAGTTTTACTTCGACAACTAGACGGCCACGCCAATACCTTTTGCTCAAATTCATCGGTCAATGTGACCGATATCAACAAAGATCGGGGAAAAGGAAGAAAAAACGAACATTTGAAGAACCTTTGTCAAGGATTCTGAGGTGCGGAAAGCGGTATTTTCGACGGTGTCGGAATCTTTTTTGAAATTGGAGCGGGATCAAAGTCGGTCATGAAAGCCTGGCTCTGCACCGTGCGGGCAAGGTCCGGACCCGCTCCGATCGTTGAAATAGGCAGATCGCACTAAGGAGAAAACAATATGAACCGAATTATTCAAACCTTGATACTGTTAGCGGCATTGGCCGTTGGCATAACGACCGTCCTTGGGCAAAATTTTTCCGCGTGGTCGGATCCGGTAAACATGGAATCGATCCCGGGTACAAGCACGGAATTCAACACACCATACGGCGACGGCTGTCCGATACAGGCTCCGGACGGCCTGAGCTTTTACATTGCGTCGAACCGTCCGGGCGGACTTGGCGGCCAGGATATCTGGGTCTCGACCCGCGCGACAATAAACTCGCCCTGGGGAGCGTTTGTGAACGTCGGTGCTCCGATCAACAGCGCGTCAGACGATTTTTGCCCGTCGCCTGCTCCCGGCAACAACTTCTTTTTCATTTCGACGAGGCCGGAGACAGGTGCCTGCGGCGGAGCCGATATCTATTACACGAAGAAAAAGAACGGTAATTGGCAGACGCCGGAAAATCTCGGCTGCGAGATCAACAGTCCGGGGACCGAATGGAGCCCGTCGTATTTTCAGGACGAGGACGGCCACGGCGTCCTCTATTTTGCCAGCAACCGGCCGGACGGGCACACGCCGGGCGGCACCGACCTCGATATCTACTACACGGTTGATTTCGGGCCGGCTCAACTTGCGCAAGGGGTGAACACGGAGTTTGACGATGCACGGCCGAATGTACGTCACGACGGACTCGAGATCGTTTTCGATTCGACGCGGCCGGGAACGCTCGGCGGCCCGGACGTTTGGACGGCAACGCGTTCAAGCACAAACTCGGATTGGGATGCTCCCGTACATCTTCCGGCACCGATCAACAGTGCGGCGGGCGACACGCGTGCATCGCTTTCGTGGGACGGCAAACAGATGGTCGTCGGTTCGAGTCGTCCGGGCAGCGAAATTGGGTCGAACGGAAACCCGTCCGGCGATGTTTGGGTGATGACGCGAGAGAGGCTGCCGGATCCGAAATCAAGTGATACGGATTTTGACGGTGACGGGACCGCGGACCTCAGCGTCTTCCGCCCGTCGGAAGGTACGTGGTATGTGCTCGAAAGTAGCCAGGGCAACTACGTCGTGCAGCCTTTCGGAATGAGCGGCGACAAGCCTGTTCCGGGAGACTATGACGGCGACAACAAGACGGACTTTGCCGTATTCCGCCCAACGGATGGCTTCTGGTACATCCGCTACAGCTCGGATTCCTCAGTGCATTACACGCATTGGGGCCTCGCAACCGACGTGCCCGCACCGGCAGATTATGACGGCGACGGCAAGACCGACATCGCGGTTTACCGCGGCGGAACGTGGTACATCGTCCGCAGTTCGGATGGTGCGATCGAATATCGCCAATTCGGAACGGGCAGTGACATTCCGGTCGCCTCTGCTCAATAGCGGCCGGATCTTAGGCAGTTTGCCGCGTATCAAGCCAGCGAGGCGGCAAACTGCATTTTTCTTTTTGCAGGCGAAAACGTCAGGCGGGTTGGCGGTCGATATTTACTTTTATCGATCGCCATTTGCCTTGATTGAATCGCACGACGCTAAGAATGCAGCGCGTGACATGGCCCATGAGTACGGCGAGCCAAATGTGTAATGGGATGAGCGTGCTCATTTCGCGGATCACGAAGCAGATGCTCAACGGCACGATCACCTGCGAGATGATCGAGATGTAGAGCGGACTCTTCGTGTCGCCCGCACCTTGCAGGCCTCCTGTGTATGCAAGAGCCGTCGTGATAAACAAACCCGATATGCTCAGGACGCGCAATAGGTTCGTACCCACCTCGACGACCACGGGATCCGTAAGCCCAAAGATCGCGAGCATAAGCTCCGGGAAGAACAGGAAGAAAAATCCCACAACCGATGCGCCGATCATCCCGAATCTAGATGCGATTCGAACCGCCTTTGCCGCACGGTCAGGAGAGCCCGCACCGATGTTCTGCCCGACGACCGCACCGGCCGCTCCCATCAATGCGTTCGAGGACCACGTGACAAGTAGAAAGAGCTGCCCGTAACCGACAGCGAAGGCAGCTTGAGCGGCCGCACCGTTCGTAACCGAGCCCATGAAGGTGAGCATCAGAACGCCGCCGATATTCATCGCCACGCCCTGGAATCCGGCAGGCAGCCCGAACCTGAAAAGTTCGCGAATGATGCCCCAATCCGGCGCGTAGCCGCTCTTTGGAAAGCTCACGACCCAGCTGCCCGCGTAGAGTTTGTAGAGAGCGAAAAGCCCGACCGAGCCCGACGCGATGCAAGTGCCGATGGCTGAGCCCGCAGCACCAAAGGACGGGATCGGCCCGAGTCCGCGAATAAAGATCACGTTGAGGATGAGGTTTAGCACCGTCATCACGATGCCGAGCGTCATCGGTGTCTTCGCGTCGCCCGCCGAACGGAGAGCTCCGCCCAGCATAAAATAGATGAGCATCCCGAAGCTGCACGTGAACATTATCCGCAGAAAGGGAAGTGCGTCCTCGATGACGGTCGCATCGTGCGTGACGAATGCGAGCAGATGCGGTGCGGCGAAATACCCGATCGGCGCAAGTATCCCGATCGCGAGAAAGAAGCACGTCAGGAAACCTTGATAGACCGTGCGGTTCACTTTCTCCTGATCGCCCGCGCCCGCAAAACGCGCGACCAAAACACTCATTCCGATAAAGATCGACGAGACGAATACGATCACCACGAGGAAGATCTGGAAGCTGACGCCGATCGCCGCGTTCGCTTTATAGCCGAGCAGATGGCCGACCATTATGTGATCGACCCAGCCTTGAACGCCGCTGATTATATTCGTAAAGACCGCGGGCCACGCGATCTTCCAGACGGCGGAGGTCAAAGGCCCTTCGACGATCGAGCGGTCGAATTTAGCGGGTTTCTTTTCTTCGGCGGGCGATTCGCTTTCGATCTGCGGTTCACTCGGGCTTTCATCCATAAAAGAGCATTAAAAAGAGGATAGGGAAGAGCGTAGCAAATCCTATGGTATTGAGCGAAATTGCAAAAAAAGAATACGCAGGGAGCGGCACGCGTTTCCGCTTCCTGCGTTTCGAGATATGTGGACGAGGCTATTATTTGCGTTCCTGATGCTCGACCATCCAGTTAATGCCGAACTTGTCCGTCAACATTCCCCAATACGAACCCCAGAACATTTCCTGCATCGGCATCGATGCATTTCCGCCCTCGGCCAGAGCGTTGTAGATACGGTCGGCTTCCTCACGGCTCTCGGCCGAGATCGACACTGAGAAATTGTTTCCGGCAACAAGCGGGAACGGACAAACGCCGTCCGGAGCGTCGCTTCCCATAAGGACGTTGTCCCCGATCGGCAGCGAAACGTGCATTATCAGGTTCTTTGCATGGTCAGGCACGGGCATTCCCATGTCGGTGTCGCCCATGCGCATCTTCGTCAAAAATTCACCGCCAAAGACCGAGCGGTAGAATTCGAACGCTTCCTCGCAGTTGTCTTTGAAGTTAAGGTACGGGTTCATTTGTGGCATTTGTATTTCTCCTTAAAAATGATCTCTCTTGTAAATGAGAATCAGAATCTAACACAAGTAGCTTGCATAATGCAAGTAAAGATACTTGCGTCGTGCAAGATATGTTAGAATGTCTATGTTATGGATGGAAAGGCAGATATCCCAATGCGTTCCGATTGCCCGGTGAATTTCGCGATCGAAAAACTCTGCGATAAGTGGTCGCTCGTAATAATGCGCGACATTCTGTTTTGGGGAAAGCGAACCTACAGCGACCTTCTGAATCGAGACGAGCGGATCGCGACGAATATTCTCGCCTCGCGGCTCGAGTATTTGGAAAATGAAGGCCTGATCGTGCGGACTCCGGATCCGAATGATCGCCGTAAAGAGCTCTTCGAGGCGACCGAACGAGGCATAGACCTGATCCCGATCATCGTCGAGATGGTCGCCTGGAGCGCGAAACATCCGGACTGGCACGCTCTCGAACCAAAAGGACTGCCCGGCCAAATGCGGCTCGTTCGTCGCGCCGTCACGACAAAGAATAAGTATCCAACGATCGAGAAATTCAAAGAAAAGGTCAGAAACGGCGGCTACATCTTCGAAGACATTGTCGAAGGGAATTAGGAAGTTTAGCCGCCGTTGTATCTTTGAGCGTTCTTTGCGTTTGAATCAATGCGAAAAATGCTCGAGGGAGACAATGCGCTTTGGATCAGCAGAAAACGCAAAGGCCGCAAAGCGAAGCCCCGCGAAGGACGCAGAGAGGAAAAAGTACGCGGCAGCGTCTTTGCGCACTTGGCGAAAATCTTTGCGATCTTTGCGTTTAAGCCAATGCGAAAAGTGTAAGGAGCGAGACCGTGCGCGGTGGATCGGCAGAAAACGCAAAGGCCGCAAAGCGAAGCCCGCGAAGGACGCAGAGAGGAAGAAGTATGCGGCAGCGTCTTTGCGAACTTAGCGAATATCCTTGCGATCTTTGCGTTTGAACCAACGTGAATGATGCTAAAGACACGATGCTCGGTGGATCGGCAGAGAACGCAAAGGCCGCAAAGCGAAGCCCGCTAAGGACGCAAAGAGGAAGGAGTACGCGGCAGCGTCTTTGCGCACTTGGCGAATATCCTTGCGTTCTTTGCGTTTGAATCAACGTGAAAAATGCTGGAGAGAGACGCACTCCGGATCGCCAGGAAACGCAAAGGCCGCAAAATGAAGGCCGCAGGGTTCGCAAAGAGAGATATTCGCTGCGGCATTTTTTCCGGTTATTGTGGAGAGTGGAGGCGACGTTGAGCCCTTACTGACGTGTGGGCTAAAAACGCGAACGAGATCGTTCCCCGCTTGGCGGCGGGAGGGATCGTCAGCTTTTGGCGATCTCGAAACGGCATTTTGGGAGGCCGGTTCGATCGCAGCACTCGGTAACTTCCTCGCCGGTGATCTCAGCGACAAGGCTTTCGGCCACTTTGCACACTTCGGGGTGTTCGGCGACGACGTCCGCGAACGGGCAGCATTCGCTCGCAATGATGACCTTGCCATTCTCGTGGATGACGTCGGCCGAACCGCCGAGTTCCTTGAGCGTCGAGAGAACCTTATCGAGTCTCTTTGCCGGACTCGCATTTGAGCCTGCGGGCGCGTCTTTGCCGATGCCTTTGCCGACCTCGCGCAAGGTCGCAAGGAACGCCTTTGGCGAAAGATTCTTCTTAAATCCTTCGAGAAGTCGATTCAGAAGCGAATCGTATGCGGCGGGGAAAAGGTGCCTTGCATCCTCGGCAAGCCCGTAAGCGATATGCGGCTTGCGAAAGCCTTTGACCATCCCTTTCTGCATTACGAGACGGTCGCGTTCAAGTGCAAGCAGATGTGCGCGCACGGCGTTATCCGTAATGCCGAGCGCGTCTGCTAGGTCGTTGACCGTTCGGTCTCCGCCACGCAATTCCAGCACGATGCGGCCACGTGTGCTTGAGAAAAATCTCTCGTCAAACTTCGTCTGAACCATATTCCCTCGACTTCAAAAGTAACAAATCCGATCGAATATTACAATAAGTCAAAATAGTTCTTGACTTATTAGAGCGATAGCGATATTCTTCGAATACAGCATTGGAATTTCGCTGAAAACCTAAGGAAAAGAAAGGAAGGGAAAAATGGAAACAATAATGACAGCAGCTGGCACGTCCGCTAAGAGTTCGGCCGCAGAATCGACGTCAACTGCGGGGTATCAGGCATTTCATCTTTTGAAGTTCGCCTTTGTGGTGGCACCGATCGCCGCGGGGCTGGATAAGTTCTTTCACGTACTTGTGAATTGGGACCAGTATCTGCCCGCGTTCGTAAACAATATGCTCGGCGGCCATGGACACGAATTTATGTATGTCGTCGGCGTGATCGAGGTCGTCGCCGGCATCGGTGTGTTCTTTAGGCCGAAGATCTTCGCATATGTCGTGATGCTTTGGCTGGTCGCGATCATCATAAACCTGCTGATGATCCCTGGCTATTTTGATGTTGCGTTGCGTGACCTCGGCCTTGCGATCGCCGCACTTGCTCTCGCTCGGCTCAGCCGCGAGTATGCGTAAATTGTGTCGAAGAGGCATATACTCGAAATGAAGAGGTATTCTCCTATGACTTTGAGTATGAAAAGAGCATATGAGGCGCCTGCGGCAGCGGATGGCAAGCGGATATTGATCGACCGCCTGTGGCCGCGGGGCCTCTCGAAAGAGAAGGCGCGTATTGATCTGTGGATGAAGGAGATCGCACCGAGCACGGAACTCCGGAAATGGTTTGGGCATGATCCTGAAAAATGGAAAGAGTTCCAGACGCGGTACAAGAAAGAGCTTGCGGCGAACGCCGAGCTCGTCAACTCCATCCGCAAGATGGCGAAGGCCGAGACCGTTACGCTCGTTTATTCCGCGAAGGACGAGGCACACAACGACGCCGTTGTGCTGCTCAAATATCTACAGCAATAGCGGCCGAAGGCCATAAATATAACGTCCGTCATTCCATTCGGCACCCTTCCTGAGCTTGGGATAGGGTGCCGGGCTTTTTGGAAACCCGAAAAAAAGCGTAGAATCATCTGTTATGTTAAATTCCCTAATCTAGGAGCTATTAAGAGATGAAGATCGGTCTTCCGAAAGAGATCAAAGACAACGAATATCGCGTAGGCCTGACGCCTGCGGGTGTCCAGGACCTGACCCATGCGGGGCATGAGGTCTTTGTGCAGAAAGCTGCGGGCGAAGGCTCGGGGTTTGCTGATGAGCAGTATGTAAAGGCCGGCGGAAAGTTGTTGGATACCGCAGACGAAGTTTGGCAGACGGGTGATATGATCGTTAAGGTCAAGGAGCCGATCGCTCCAGAATATCCGCGTATGCGTGAAAATCAGCTGCTTTTCACGTATCTGCATCTTGCTCCCGAACCGGAGCTTACAAAGCAGATGCTCGAGCGGAAGGTGACGGGCGTTGCCTATGAGACGATCACGAAGGACGGCCGCTTGCCGCTTCTTACGCCGATGTCCGAGGTTGCGGGACGTATGTCCGTGCAGGTCGGTGCGACCTATCTTGAGAAGATGAACGGCGGCCGCGGCATTCTGCTCGGGGGCGTTCCGGGAGTTCCGGCGGCGAACGTCGTCATCCTCGGCGGCGGCGTTGTCGGTACCGAAGCTGCAAAGATGGCCGTCGGCCTTGGCGCACGCGTTACGATCATTGACCGGAATCTCGACCGCCTGCGTCAGCTCGACGACATCTTCCTTTCGAAGGTTCAGACACTCGCGTCCTCGCGCTATGCGGTCGAAGAGGCGATCTCGCATGCGGATCTCGTGATCGGTGCGGTTCTTGTCGTTGGTGCCGCGGCACCGAAACTCGTAACGCGCGATATGCTGCATCTCGTGCCGTCAGGCTCGGTGCTCGTGGACGTCGCGGTCGATCAGGGCGGATGCTTTGAGACGACGCATGCAACGACGCACTCGAACCCGACGTTCTTCGAGGAAGGCGTGCTTCATTATTGCGTTGCGAATATGCCGGGTGCGGTTCCGCGTACCTCGACATTCGCGCTGACGAACGCAACCTTACCGTATGCTCTCGACCTTGCAAACAAGGGCTTTGAGCAGGCGATCAAGGATGATGAAGGCCTGCAGGAAGGCGTAAATACCTACGCCGGCAAGCTGACGTATGAGGCTGTTGCCGAATCGCAGGGCCTCGAATACACGCCGCTTTCGTCGCTCATCGACCTGAAAGCCGCGGCCGCGTAGAAGACAATTTCTGTCAGAGCGATCCACGTTGGATCTTGTGTCAAAACCGCCTGCATTTTGCGGGCGGTTTTTTTTGGAATGGGATGTGGAGTTTGGAGATCAGTGTTTGGGTTTGTGTGTTTAGGGAAGGTATATAAGGGCAAAAGGACTTTCTGATGAAGGAGCGTGTATATCAAATTTCAAATTTGATATCACAGATCGCAAATCGTAGATCGTAGATCTCAAATGTGAAATTTCAAAATATCAAATCGCCAATCGCAGATCTCAAGTTGAAATTTCAGATCGCCATTTTCGAGTCGGGGTGTGCGGGCGGTTTGCGAAATGCGATGGGCCGGGTCGGCGAGAGAAGGAATATTTTGTTTGCTGATGCGAAGTAAATGGGCGGAGACCCGGTAAGTAGCGTATTCGCAGGTAGTTGCGAGCCTGCGTGGGGTGCGGATATGAGCAGAGAAGGGCGAACGGGGTGGGAGGCTTTTTTGCTTTTTGGTTTCAGGCCGATAACATCTAATTGGAATGTATGAGTTTGCAGTAACACCTGCGGTGACGCAGCTTCGGCGGCCCGGCGTGACGATCACGGAAGTGACGCCGGGAGCTGTCGGCGAAGAGATCGGACTGTCGGTGAATGACCGCATTGTGAAGGTCAATGGCCGGGCGGTGCGTGATTATCTCGATTTTAGATTTCAGACCGCGGGCGAGACAGAACTTACGTTCCAGGTCAAGAAGGCGAAGGGCGAAACGGTCGAGATCGAATTCGACCGCGAAGAGGGCGAGGATCTTGGGCTGATGTTCGAGCAGATCGCTCCGCGGCAATGCGCGAACGAATGTTTGTTCTGTTTTACTAAGGGCAATCCGGAGGGAGCGAGGCCTTCGCTGTTCATTCGCGATGAGGACATTCGCCTATCTTTTCTTTACGGCAACTACACCACGCTTTCGTCGATAACGCCCGCGGAAATGGACCGCATCGTCGAGCAAAGACTTTCGCCGCAATATGTCTCGGTTCACGCTACGGACTTGAAGACACGCGCGTTCCTGCTCGGCGTTCCCGAATCGCGTGCGGACATCTCGGACAAGATACGCTTTCTGCTGGATAACGACATCGAGATACACGCGCAGGTCGTGCTCTGTCCGAACATCAATGACGGCGATATTCTCGAGAAGACGATCCGCGACCTAGCGGCGGATTTTCCGAAGGTGATCTCGACGGCGATCGTGCCGATGGCGTTGACGGCTTTCAATACGGACGAGCGGCTGACACGCGTTACACCTGAATTTTGCCGCGAGACGATACGGCGCGTCGAGAAACTGCAAAAGGAATTTCGCCGCACGCTCGGCAAGACGTTCGCATTCCTCGGCGACGAGATCTACATAAAGGCCGGCGTCGAGATACCTTCGCGGCGGCATTACGGCAGCTATCCGCAGATAGAGGACGGCGTCGGGATGATGCGCGCGTTCTTAAATAAATTCGAAAGTTTTCTTGACGGCAAGAAGACGAAACGCGCAAAAGAGGTTCGCGCGCACGGGGCAGCGATCATGCCGCACGCAGGCGAAACGCCGGTGCCGGAGCATCTGCTTTCAAAGAGAAAACGTCCGCACGGAACGCTGCTTACCGGCGAAATGTTCGCTCCGATCCTTCGCGGCGAGATCGATAAATATAATCGCCGAACACGTTCGCGGCTAAAGGTCGTCTCCGTTCCAAACAATTATTTCGGCGGCGATGTGGCGGTTGCGGGGCTGCTCTCGGGGCAGGATTTCGAGGCCTTGAAGGGTAGCATCACCGGAGATTTCGTTATCGTCCCTAAGGTGTGTGTGAAATCCGACGAGCCTGTTTTCATTGACGGTATGCCGCTCGACGATCTAAAGAGCAGAATGCCCGTGCCGCTCTTGCCGATGGACACGGACGATCTGCTCGCGTTCCTCTCGCCTCATCTCAACGCGCGAAATGATAGACGATGATGCCGGTAACTTTGATCGGCACATTCGAAAGCTTGGTAGGCGTGAATTTCGCCTGCTTTGCCGCGCGTAATGCGGATTCGCGGAAGAGCGCGTTGCCGTTCGATGCGGTCGCGGAGACGACGCGGCCTTCCTCATCGATCAGGACCTGAACCGTTACGCTTCCGGAGATGCCCATACGCAACGCCGTCTCAGGATATTGCGGCTTGGGCAGGTAGGTCGCCTTGCTGTTCACAATGCCGAGATTGCGCGGCGTGCGATCGATAACCTTCGGAGGCGGCGTGTCGTGGACAGTGCCATCGACCTTTGGCTTAGGGTCTTCCTTCGGGCCGAATGCTTGAGGAGCTGTCCCGCCTTCGTTGCCGTTCGGACGACCGACGTTTCCGCGTGGTCCATCATCATTTACCGATGAGACGATCACGGGGCCTTTGGGCATCGGCGGGATCTTCGATGCGGTCACGCCTATCTTGTCGGGCACGAGACTCGGTTCATCGACGGGCGAGACGAGAGCTGTTCTCGTCGGAACGCTTGATGCAGCGGAATGGGCCGCAGGTGTTTGAGGCCTTTCGGGCTCAGCGACGGTCGGTTCCACGGCCGCCGGTGAGAGCATCGCGCTCATTTCAAGGCCTTCGCCCGGAAGGGAAAAATCATCCGCAAAAATACTTGCCACGAGGAATGTGGCGAAAAGTAAACTGACAAGGCCGACGGAAAAGCCGAAATACGGACTGCGTCCGCGTTGTTTGTTTCCATCGAGGTCGTAGCCGATCTGTCTTTCGAACATAGGTGATCTCCTCCTTTGCTGTCCCTTTGGACACCGCATCGGAGGAGAATGTTTCGAAACAAAATGAACTGCGTTTAGAATCTGCGGATCAGGATGACGCCGCCGATAACGAGCAGAACGCCGATGACGCGGCCGGCGGTCATCGGTTTTACGTCAAGGCCGAGAAGGCCAAAGTGGTCGTAGAAGAGCGTGATGATCATCTGCCCCGCGACGACGAGCCCGAACGTCAATGCTACGCCGAGGCGCGGCAGCAGAATGATCGTCGAGGCGACAAAGAAGGCGCCGAGAACGCCGCCTAGCCATGCAGTGGGCGGTGCATTCTTTGCGGACGCGATATTCCCGAGCGGCACGCCGGTCGCGATCGAATAGATCGTCAACGTTAAAGTTCCGACGGCGAAGGAGAGCAGTGCCGCGAGGATGGAGTTATCGACCGTGACCGCGAGCTTGTTGTTGAGTGCCGTTTGTGTGGGCAAAACCGCACCTGCTAAAAGGGCAAGGACGATCAGGAAATATAAAGCGGGCATACTTAGAAAATTTTTAGTATCTGGTCTTGTCAGATTTGTTCAGCCACTCGACAAAAAGTTCGCGGCCTTCGCTTGCGAGCAGGCTTGTCAAAGGGATCGTTCGCTCTTCGCGCGGACGGTCGAGTTCCTTGTAGATGAAGTCATCGTCGAAGCCGCCGAAGGCTGCATCCTCGCGGGTTCCGGCGAAGAAGATGGCATCAGGGCGTGCCCAATAAAGAGCACCGAGGCACATCGGGCACGGTTCGCACGAAGTGTAAACTTTGCAGCCTGTGAGCTGAAAGCTTGAAAGATTCTTGCACGCGTCGCGGATCGCGACTACCTCGGCGTGAGCCGTTGGGTCGTTGTCCGATGTTACGCGATTCCAGCCTTCGCCGATGACGCGGCCGTCTTTTACGATCACACAGCCGAACGGCCCGCCGGCGTTCGAATTCATCCCTTTGCGAGCGAGTTCGAACGCACGCTGCATAAAACTCACATCCTCTGCGCTCATTTTGTCTTCGGCTCCGTGATGCGAATTTCGTAAAGATTCTTCCAGTCCTTGCCTGTAACGAAAATACGGTCGCCCGCGGCGTCATATGCGATGCCGTTCAGAGTGTTTTCGGACTTCGGGTCGTACGGATTGTTGCTCTTTGCCTGGTCGTTCGGCGAGATGCCGGCGAGGTCGATCCAGCCGACGATCGAGCCTGACTCCGGGTCGATGCGCGCGATGTAGTTCGGCTTGCCGAGGACTTCCGGGTCTTCGGAATGCCAGATGTTCGCCCAGAGCTCGCCTTTGACCCATTCGAGTTCATTGAGGCGCATCTGCGGTTCGCCGTCATCGCGTTTGACGACGATCATCCGTTTTGATTTGAAGGTTTCGGGGTCCATCACGCGGATAACGTGCGTACCGTCCGTCATATAAAGAAGAGAGCCGTCAGTCGTCATTCCCCAGCCTTCGCCCGGATAGTTGAATTCTTTGAGGAGCTTGAAATCCGTCGCGTCGAACTGCCTGCAGAGGCCTTGCTGGTAGGTGAGCTGATAGACCTTGCCGTTCACCTCGGCGATCCCCTCGCCGAAATCCTCACGCGGCAGATCCCATTTCTGGACAACCTTTCCGGTCTCGAGCTCGACCTTACGGAGGCTCGACTCGCCCCTTTCGCCCGTACTTTCATAAAGAAAGCCGTCCTTGAAATAAAGGCCTTCGGTGAATGCCTTTGGGTCGTGCGGATAGGCCTTTACGATCTCGTATCCATAGACAGGAGCCGGGCCGCTAGCTTTCTTTACAGGCGTCGGTGAGGCGGCATTCGTGCCGTTGTTAACGGCGTTGGCAGAACAACCGAATGCAAGGAAACAGGTAATTGTTATCAGAAAAAGTCGCATAAAAGATCACTTCTTAAGGGAACGCTCGATCATGGCCTTAAAGCCTTCTTCGCTGATCTGGCCGATCCGCCGTCCATTGAAAAAAATGGTTGGCGTGCTGTTGATGTGCAGGGCTTCGCCGTCCGAAATATCCTTCTTGATATCGGCAAGCGTCTTGGCCGAATTCATATCGGCATCGAATTTTGCGGCGTCGAGGCCGAGGTCTGCAGCGTATTTTTTCAAACTAGCCGTATCGAGCTTGTCCTGATTCTTATAGAGAATATCGATGTATTCGAAGAATTTGCCCTGAGCGTTCGCCGCCGCTGCCGCACGTGCCGCAAGCAGGGAATTATCGTGTACGGATTCGAGCGGAAAATTACGTACTACGAGACGGACCTTGCCGGGAAATGCGGCGATCGCTGCCTTTAGGATCGGATGCGTTGCCGAACACGCCGAGCATTGAAAGTCGCTGAACATTATCACGGTAACGGGCGCGTTCGCGGGGCCTTCGGCCGGAGCTCCATCTGCGGAAACAGGTTCGACCGTCGGTTCGGGTGCTTTGTACTGCAGGACGACGCCGTATTTGGCCGTCATACGCTTGCCGAATTCTGCATTCAAACGCGCGTGTTCCTCATCGCTGAAATCGACCATCTTGTTGGTGATCTCGCGTGCGATTATCGCGCTTGTGTCAACGCTGGTCGCCTTTGCTTCGTCGGAAACAAGCGTGTTGAAGATCGTCTCGTCCAGGTCGGCAAGGATATCGTCAGCGAGCTTTGCCTGCGCTTCGTAAAGGTCATAGGCCGTGTATTTATCAAATTCGGCGCGCGTGATCTTATCGGTTCCGACCGTTGCAAGTACGTCCGCCGGGACGGCGTTCGCGGCGTTCACGTCCTTTCCTTTTACTACCTTGTACTTGGTTTGGAGCGTGGTTACGAGTTTTGCGACCGCTTCCTGGTATTTCTTGCTGTTCAGATAGTCGATGATCGACTGACGAGCTTTTTCAAGCGGAACGTCGCCGATGGCTTCCTTATTTGCGTCATAAGTGGCCTTTATTTCGGCGTCGGTCGGTGCAGGGATCGTTGTCTTTTGATCAGCGATCAAGCGGCCGATGGTAATTCCTTTTGTAGCAGCCTCAAGCGCGAGCACACGCGATGCGACCATTTCGTTAAGGAGCTCTGTGCGAAATTTATTAAGGTCAGCAGGAGCGCCGGCGACTTCGGCCTGGACTTCGGCAGAAAGGTCCGCGACCGTGAACTTGTGTCCTTTCGCCGTAGCGAGAACGTCGGTCGGCTTTTGCGCCGGTACGGCCGACACGGCAAAGAGAAGAATGGAGATAAAAATTGCGAGTTTCGTCATTTTACAGCTCAAAGTAGTACGCTTGAATCTTAACAAACCTTTCGACTCTACTCGAACGCCTTAGGTTGTATATGCTCATCCCGCGAAAATTCTACGCACGCCAGGATACCGCAAAGATCGCACGCGAATTGCTTGGCAAACTGCTCGTCGTGCCGTCCTCAGGCCGTCGTGTTTCGGGAATGATCGTCGAAACGGAGGCATATTTGGGCGAGATCGACCGAGCGGCACACAGCTATGGCGGGCGGCGCACAAAACGTAACGAGGTGATGTACGGCGAGGCGGGATTCGCCTATGTTTTCTTTGTTTACGGAATGTATAACCAGTTCAACTGCGTTACCGGACGGCCGGGGACGCCGCACGCAATTCTTATCCGAGGGATCGAGCCGGTCGAAGGCATCGAGATAATGCAGGAACGACGTCCGAAAGCGAAAAAGCTCAAGGATCTTACGTCCGGGCCCGGAAAACTTTGCATTGCGCTGGGCATCGACCGAACGCTGAACGGCGAAGACCTGCTTGGGACGAAGGTTTTTATTGAGAGATACAAGACGATTCCAGCAGGCGAGATCGCGTCCGGCAGGCGGATCGGCATCGATTACGCAGGCGAAGATGCCGAGCTTCCGCTACGCTTTTGGGTCGCAAACAACCCGTTTGTGAGCAGAGCATAGATCGAGAAAAGCGATTGGAACGGGAGTCGGCGGGCGTTGCGGCGTTGGATCGCGTGAAATTCAATTCTGAGGTGAAAACTGGTATTTTATAGCTTTATGACTCAACCAAGAATGACAAAAATAAGACCCGATATCCGCGCGATCACGCGGCTCGTTCCCAAGAGCGGCAACCTTGTTCAGGGGCAATCGGAATTGCCGATCGACCCCAGACTCGCAAAAGAAGCAGCCGAGATCATCGCTGCTAGCCAGAATCATTACGGCCCGAGCGAAGGCGATGCGAGCTTGCGAAAAGCGATCGAAGCGAAGGTAAAAAAATACAACAACGTTGATGTCAGCGCGGACACGACCCCGTTCGAACTGATGGTTACGAACGGCGGTACGGGGGCTTTGATCGGTATCGCTCAGAGCTATCTTCGGGACAAGGCGGCCCTTGTTTTTGAACCGTATTACCCGTATCACCGACGCATTCTTGAGGACTTTGGAGCAAAGACGGAAACTTTCGAGCTTGATGAGAACTTGAAGTTCGAAAAGGACGAATTGCTCGCTCTCTGCAAGACATTAAAGGATCGCAAAGAGTTTGCGCTTCGCGCGATCATCGTGTGTTCGCCCGCAAACCCGAGCGGTAAGGTGATGACGACCGACGAGCTTCAAGCGATCGCGGATGTCGCAAAGGAACTTGACCTGCTCGTTATTTCGGACGAGGTCTATGAACACTACGTCACCGGCGAGAATCCGCATATTTCGATCGCGAGCCTGCCGGAGATGTTCGAGCGGACGATCACGGTCAATTCTTTTTCTAAGTCCTGGAATATCTCGGGCTGGCGTCTTGGTTATGCATTCGGTAAAGGCGAGCTGCTCGCACCCGTCAACGCGGCGGCAAATGTGATCTATGTCTGCCCTGCGACACCGCTGCAGGCGGCTTTGGGCAAGGTTTTGATGGTCGATCCCGGTTATTACCCGCGGCTGCGGGAGAAGTTCGATGCGAAACGCCGCGAGTTCGCCGCAGGATTGACGGATCTGGGCTTTCAGATCTACGACTCTGGCTCGGCGTTCTATCTTTGGGCACGCATTCCTGAGGGCAACTCCGACGCGATCGCATTCAACGAAATGCTGATGCGCGATGCCGGTGTCGGGATGACGCCCGGTTCAGCATTTGCCGATTCAGATCGCTGGGATCCTTACGTCCGCATCTGTATCGCCCGTGAGGATGACATTCTCGCCGGAGCAATGGAGAAACTCCGCAGCATTCTTTAGAAAGATGAAGAATAGATCCGCACTTTTCCTCGTCGGTGTGATCTTCGCTGCGGCGGTGTCTGCAAGCGGACAGGCACGACCGGCACGCTCAATTAAGGTGATCGACAAGTACGCGGCTTCGATCGACAAGACGGTCGATTCGCGGTCGCGTCCCGACATCGTTGCGGCAGATACGGCAGCGATCGATGCAGCAAAACCCGCGTGGAAGATCTTTGATTCGGTCGATGCACTTGAAAAGGCCGGGACGGAGGACGACACGTACACGATCGCCTATAGCTGGAAGAAAGACGATAAGCTTGTTGCTTCGCGATTCACATACTCGAGTCCCTCGGGTGATTGGGCCGAATTCGTCTTTCACTATTTTCGTGCGGACGGCAGCCTTGCACGTGTTGATGCCGAGCTTCGAACATTCACGGACGACTGTGTCATACGCCAGAGTTTCTATTTCAACAGCTCAGGCAAGAGCCTGAAACGGACACGACGATACTTTGACCTGAACACGGACAAACCGCGAAAGCCGTGTCTTGGAGCCAATGCACTAAAGTTCGAGTATTTTAAGACTGCGGCCGCGTTGCCGTTTGCCGCCTCGCTAAAGTAGGTAAGGAGACATTATGAAAAAGTTGATCGCGATCTTTCAGGTAGCCCTCATCGCGTTTTTGCCGATCGTTTCGCTTGCGGACGAAGGAATGTGGACGTTCGATAATCCGCCGCTCGCGCAGTGGAAAGAACGATACAATTTCGTACCGCCGGCGGGCTGGCTCGACAAAGTGCGGCTTGCAAGCGTTCGTTTGAATGATGGCGGCTCGGCAAGCTTCGTTTCGCCGAACGGACTGATCATCACGAATCAACACGTCGCGAGCGGCCAGCTCTCGAAGATGTCCACAAAGGAAAAGAACTATGTTAAGGACGGCTTCTATGCTCCGACACTTGCTGAAGAGGTGAAGGCAACTGACCTCGAGGCCAACGTTCTTGAATCCTTCGAGGATGTTTCGGCAAAGGTGCAGGCCGCGGCATCGAGCGAGGCGAAAAAGGCCGTGATGGCCGACATCGAAAAGGACTGCGCGGCAAAGACAAAGCTCAAATGCGAGGTCATCTCGTTCTACAGCGGCGGTGAGTACTGGCTCTATCGCTTCAAGAAATACACGGACCTGCGGATCGTCTTCGCACCCGAAGAGCAGATCTCGTTCTTTGGCGGCGACTACGACAATTTCACGTATCCGCGATACGACCTCGACATCACGTTCCTTCGCGCTTACGAGAACGGCAAGCCAGCGAATACGCCGAATTATTTTAAGTTCTCGGAGACGGGAGCGGCCGACGGCGAGTTCATCGTTGTGCCCGGCAATCCGGGCTCGACCGCACGGCTCTTGACAGTTGCACAGCTTGCGTATCAACGCGACGTAGGGAATCCGCTGCTTGAGACAACTTGGAAAACTCGCCTTAACGCCCTTGAAACATACGCAAAGCAGGGCGACGAGCAGCTGCGACAGGCACACTCAGGAATTCGATCGCTTCGCAATTCGTTGAAGCGGCTTGCGGGCCAGGAAGAAGGTTTGCTGAATTCGCGGCAGTTCGGGACGAAGGTCGCGGAGGAAAAAGATCTTCGCGATAAGCTCGCGGCAAAGCCCGATCTTAATAACCAATACGCTCCCGCATGGAGCGACCTTGAGAAGGCATATTCAACGTTGCCCGCGAAGGCTCCTCAGCTCGCGTTCTCGACCATTTCGGTCTCAAGGCTTGGTTCTATCGCATCGCAGATCGTCCGATATACGGAAGAGGTTGCGAAGCCGAATGACGAGCGTTATGACGAATATCGCGATAACCGTCTGGACTCGCTGAAGTTCAGCCTTCTCTCGAAAGCGCCGATCTATCCAGCGATGGAAGAAGCGATGCTTGTCGCATGGCTGACGAAAGCAAAAGATACGCTTGGCGTGAACGATCCTTTCATTCGTGCGGCTCTCGGTGATGCAGAAGTTTCCGAGGTCGTCGGACGTGCGGTTCGCGAGACGAAGTTGATCGACCCGGCGGCTCGAAAGGCCTTGATGGACGGCGGCAAGGCCGCGGTTGCTGCTTCGACGGACCCGATGGTCACGCTTGCACGGCGTATTGAACCCGTCATTCGCGAGCTTCGCAAATGGAACGACGATAATATCGCTTCGGTCGAGACCAAAGCGGGCGAACGCATCTCGAAAGCTCGATTCGCCGTCTATGGCAAGTCGATCCCGCCGGACGCTAACTTCAATCTTCGTTTAAGTTACGGCCGTGTAAAAGGGTATGAAGAGGATACGACGCTTGTGCCTTTCCGAACGACGTTCTTCGGTCTGTACGATCGCGCGCTGAGCTTTGACGGTGCCGCTCCATTCGACCTGCCGGAGCGTTACAAAGCGAAGATGGGCAAATTCGATATGTCCGCCGCGCTCAATTTCGTTTACACTGCCGACACGATCGGCGGGAACTCCGGTTCGCCCGTGATCAATGCAAAGGCTGAATTTTGCGGCATCAATTTCGACAGCAACATTCAAAAGCTTTCGAATAAATATTGGTACGTCGAGGAAAGCGAAGGTGGCCGCGCCGTTGGCGTCCATTCGCAGGGCATTCTCGAAGCGTTGAGAAATATCTACGAGACGAAGGAGCTGGTCAGCGAACTTACTTCAAAATAGATGCACTACCATCTTATCGGGATTTGCGGGACGGCGATGGCGTCGCTTGCGGGAATGCTGCTTGCACGCGGGCATAAGGTTACGGGTTCGGATCAGAATGTCTATCCGCCGATGTCAACGCAGCTTGAGGCCCTCGGCATCGAGATAATTCGCGGCTATCGTGCAGAGAATACGGAGGTCAATGCCGACGTGACGATCGTGGGCAATGCGATCTCGCGTGGAAATCCGGAGCTCGAGGCCGTCCTCGACCAGCGTCTAAAATACACTTCGCAGGCACAGGTCGTGCAGGACGAATTCATCCGCGGCCGGCGTTCGCTCGTTGTTGCGGGAACTCACGGCAAGACCACGACGACGAGTCTTGCGGCATGGATCTGCGAATGCGGCGGCCTGAACCCAAGCTTCCTTGTCGGCGGCATCGTGCAGAATTTCGATGCGAGCTTTCGCGTTTCTGATTCCGACTATTTCGTTATCGAAGGCGACGAATATGACACCGCATACTTCGACAAGAAACCGAAGTTCATGCATTACCTGCCGGAGATCGCGATAGTCAACAATATTGAATTCGACCACGCGGATATCTACGACGACATCGACGACATTAAGTGGGAATTCTCACGGCTGATGAATCTTGTGCCGGGCAGCGGCCGTCTGATCGCGGGTGTTGATTCGCCGATCGTCGATGAAGTTCTCGACGAGATGACGGGGAAACTTTTTACGAACGTCGAGACGTTCGGCCTCTCGGACGCGGCAAAATGGCAGGCACGTTATATCGATCATTCAGGCGAAAAGACACGGTTTACGGTCTTTCGCGAAGGCAATGCGTTCGGCGAATTCGAGACATCTCTGCTCGGTGAATTCAACGTTCGGAACTGCCTCGCAGTGATCATCGCGGCGAACGCGTGGGGCATCTCGAACGAACAGATCCAGAAAGGCCTCGATACATTCCTTTCCGTAAAGCGGCGTATGGAGGTTCGCGGTGTGGAACGTGGTGTAACCGTCATCGACGATTTTGCGCACCATCCAACGGCGGTCGAAGAAACTCTAAAAGCTCTCCGGACGAAGTATCCGACGAATCGGTTGATCGCCGTCTTCGAACCTCGCACGTGGTCTTCGCGGCTTGCAACATTTCAGGAGCCGTATTCGAAAGCATTCGGCTATGCAGATCGCGTAATCATTGCGGGCGTTTACAACACGTCGAAGGCGAGCGAGCTCGGTAAGGTGCTTGACGTGAATGAGCTTGTGTCTGACCTCAATCTGCGTGGCAAACGCGCTGAAAGCTTTCCCGACGCCGATTCTATTATCGAACACCTTATGCCCGACCTTGCCGAGAATGACGTCGTCGCAATTATGTCGAACGGCGCTTTTGGCGGCATCCACGGGAAATTGCTTGACCAATTGCGGAAAACGGCATAGCGGACATTCCCCGGATGATCCTCGGGCAATTCCGAAATTGGTGATACGAGTATATTCGGGTCCGCCCCCAAACGTCTGCTGAATTCAACCGAGTTTCGGCGGCAGATCGCCCGATGTTTAACGGAAAAAAACATGCTTGCCAAATTTGGGGAAACAGGTCATACTCCTTGTGTTTGCTCTCGCTTGATATCGCGTTGATATTTTCCGTCCCGCCAGGAAAGCGCGGTGCTTTTTCGGTTCGGTCTTGAGAGTCGGTCATTGCATCTTTTTTGGAGCTAGCAATCTTTTTTTGAGCAGGAAGTTTACGCACCGCACTTAGACAAGATAAGCCAGAAAGAACCACGTGTGACGCGCATTTCTTTTCGCAGTCTGCCTGCCGTTGTGCTTCAAATCATTCTCCAGAATAAATCTGAATAAAACCTTAAAAAATGGGAACTAAACTTTACGTCGGAAACTTGTCATTTCGCGTGACAAGCGAGGATCTACAGGAACATTTTGCGACAGCCGGCGCAGTTGAATCGGCCAATGTCGTCTTCGATCGCGAGACCGGCCGTTCGCGCGGCTTCGGCTTCGTTGAGATGGGCTCGGAGGATGCTGCTACGGCTGCGATCGCGCAGTTCAACGGTCAGGACTATGACGGCCGCAATATGGTCGTAAATGAAGCACGTCCGCGCGAAGACCGTCCGCGTGGCGGCGGTTATGGCGGCGGAAGAGATCGCGACCGCGGCAACCGCTGGTAGCTAACAGCCAGCAGGACAGATACAAGACCAGAACGGATCGGAGGCTGCCGAACGCGGCCTCTCGGTCCGTTTTTATTGTTCGTCAACCTTTCCGTTGAAGTTCGCAAGGGCGACGACGATATCGTCGATCATCGAGATACGGTCGCCGGGCGAGAGAACGTTGTTGACGAGGATCGAGACGACGAGTTCCTCGCCGCCCGCTGTTCGCACATATCCTGAGAGTGCTGAAACCTGGTCCAAAGTGCCGGTCTTGCCGCGAAAATTTCCTGAGACGGCAGTTCCTGCGAATCTCCTCTTCAATGTGCCGTCAACGCCGCCGACGGCGAGACTGTCCCGCCACGCTTGAGCATTCTTGCTCGTTTTCGCCATATAGACGTAGAGTGCTGCGACTGCCGAAGGCGTTACGAGGTCATGGCGCGACATACCGCTGCCATCGTATTGAATGACGCTATCTCTTGGAATGCCGACTTGTTTGGTCAAGAAATCCCTAACGACACTGATGCCGACGACGCTGCTGTTGCCGGAAACTGCCGCACCTCCGTTTCGCCGCTTTTGCTCACCGAGCGTCCAAAGGATCGTCTCGGTATACATATTCTGGCTCGGCTTCATCGTCTTTGCGGCGATGACAGAAAACGGCGGTGATTGGAGCGTCGCGATCGGCGTCTGCGTCGTCGGAGCTGTAACGCTTGGCGGCAGGATCCGCGTATCGCCTCCGACGGCGATCCCGCGTGCGATCAATCTCTCTTTCAAGAGTGCAAGGAAAACATCTGCGGGTTGAGTGACCGCGATAGAACCTTGCCAGGCTGTCGCGCCGGCAGGTATCTGTCCTCCGACGGTCAGAATATTGCGGTCGAGGCTCTTTGTGATCGAGAGTGACGATGAGCTGCCGCCGGTCGTGCAGGTATTGTTGACGGTGAAGACGCTGGTACGAGGCAAGATCCGAACGTCGCAAGGCTGGCCCGAGCGTGTCGGCGAAACTTTTACATCAACTGCGTTGTCGTTTATCGGCAGGGCCGAAATCCCTGCGCCGTAATACCACTGCAGGTCGTCCCATTCCCAAGTCTCAGGGATCTCGCCGCCTGAAAAATAGCTCAGATCGCCGACGAGACTGCCGCTGATCTTCTTAACACCGGCTTTGACGAGTTCATCGACGAGAGCGTCAACTCCCTTGTAATAATCGCCGAGGTAAAATGCCGTAGAGACTGACACATCACCGCCGCCGTAGATCCGCAGATCACCGTTGATCGTACCTGAACTGTCGGGCAACGCGTTCGCGAATGCTTTCGTCTCGAATCGAAAATTCGGGCCGAGGCGTTCGAACGCCGTAGCGACGGTAAAGTTCTTCATGTTCGACGCCGGCGTGAAGTATTTTTCCGGATCGTTCTCAAAGATCACTTTCCCTGAATTCAGCGACAAGATCTTGATGCCGACACGCCCGCGAGCAACGTTTGCCGAAAGCATACGGCCGCGGATCTTCGCCTGCAGCGAGGCAAGCGTCTGCACTTGCGTCGCGGGCGTCGGAGACGGTGTCGGAGTGACTGTCGGAGACGGACCCGGCGTTGGCTCGGTTACGATGACACGTTGTCTCGGCGGGGGTGGAGTCGCAGACGGTGCGATATTGGCTGCCGCCTCAACGCCGCTGCCCGCGGTCCAAAGGGCTAAAAATACAAACAATAGAGATAGCGTCGGGATAAGGATCTTGCGATGGTTCATTGTAGAGAATTGTAGCGTAACGCACGGCTTATCGAGAATTTCTCCCATTTTTCCGACCTGCGGGCCGTGTAATAGTTGCGTATTTTTAGCTCTCCGGTCGTTGAGAGGCAGGCAAAAGTAAGATAGTATTTCGGGGAGTCGCAAGGTTCAAAATAATAAAAGTGATCATAGTTTGGGGTTAGGTTCGATGGCACGTCTCAAGGTCTTTTCGATATTGTTGTTCATTGTCTTTGGCATTGCCGCATATTTAAGTACGCCGAGCGGTTCCGCTGCGAAGGCGTTTCGCGGGGAAGTCCCGGCGGCTCCAACGGGCGTAAATGCGAGCGACAATTGGTACATAAACAAGGTTGGGCTTCGTTGGGATACGATCCGAGGGGCAACGGTTTACCGCATTTTCCGAAATACCGTGAATGATCCTTCGACCGCGACCGACGTCGGCACGACGGCAGCAAACCTCTTCTTTGATACCACTGCCGCGGTCGGCCAACCTTATTACTATTGGGTGCGTGCCGAAAACAGCTCGGGGCAGAGCTTGCTTGGAGCTCCTGACCTCGGCACGCGTGCAAACGGGAATTTCCCGGGCAGCACGTTCCCGCCGCTCGAACCGCCACTCGAATCTCCGGAAAATCCTGTTACGGCCGCCAAGGCCTATTTGGGCAAAACGCTCTTTTGGGACGAGCAGCTTTCATCGACCAAAACCGTCGCGTGCGGCACATGCCATCGTCCGGCAAGGGGCGGTTCGGACCCGCGAACGGATGTGTTTGATAACAGGTCGCGTAATCCCGGACCGGACAATACGTTCGGCACGGTGGACGATATCTTCGGTTCGCCGGGCGTCATTCAGAACAACGCCGACGGAACGTATTCTTACAATGCATTGTTCGGCTTTCGCGAGCAGGTTACGAACCGCAAGTCACCGTCGTATCTGAACGCAGCATATTCTCCGCAGGGCATATTTTGGGACGGCCGGGCAAGCAACGAATTTCGCGACCCGATCACAAATCAGGTCGTCATCCCGCTCATTGCCTCACTTGAGAGCCAGGCACTCGGCCCGCCGGTCTCTACCGCCGAGATGGGGCATGCCGGACGTGACTGGAATCAGGTTGCCGCTCGGGTTCAGGTCTCAAAACCTCTTGCCCTTGCGAGCAACATCCCGACCGCGCTAAAGACCTGGATCGGCGATCGTACTTACGAAGAGCTTTTTCAAGAAGCTTTCGGTTCGCCGAATGTAACCCCGACGAGGATCGCGATGGCCATTGCGACCCACGAAAGGACGCTCTTCTCTGACCAGACTCCGCTGGACAAGGCAGTTGCGGGCATTGAACCGCTCACCGCAAGCGAAGCACACGGGCAGCAGGTGTTTGAAATGAACAACTGTGCCGCGTGCCATTTGAGCTCGCTCCTTTCGGATCAGGCATTTCACAATATCGGCGTCCGGCCGCAATCAGAAGATCCGGGCAGATTTGCGGTTACGGGGCAGGAGATCGACAGAAGTGCGTTCAAGACGCCCGGGCTTCGAAACGTCGAATTGCGTTTTCCGTATATGCACAACGGACGCTTCGGTTCGATCGAGGACGTTATTGAGTTCTATCGACGCGGCGGTGACTTTGACGCACCGAATGTTGATCACGAGCAGATCCATCCTTTGAATCTTACGAACGAGGAGCGCGCCGATCTTGCGGCATTCCTAAAGCGTCCGCTGACCGATGAGCGCGTCCGCAATGAGCTGCCGCCATTCGATCGGCCGCAGCTTTTCACGGAATCTGATCGCTTCCCGCAGATCACGGGCACCGGTCGCCCGGGAACAGGCGGCGTAATGCCTGAGGTCGCCGTAAATTCACCCGGCTTGCTCGGGAATCAGACATTCACGGTCGGTGTTTCAAGAGGCATCGGCGGCGGACAGGCGTATCTCGTGATCGATGCAACGGATCCCGGTGTCGGTGCGTCGATTCCCGCGGGCGGCGCTTTCCTCTATCGGAATATCGCGTTGACGGGAAGCGGAGCAGGTACGGGCTACGGCTCGACAGTTTTCCCGATCCCGAATAACCCGAACCTGATCGGACAGACGCTTTACGGGCGTTGGTACGTTGTCGATCCCGGTGCGGCTAACGGATTTTCCGTGAGCAGATTGTTCTCGTTCAAGGTGTTTTCCGCCGATTCCTTGACCCCGCATTCCGCGATGTTCGATTTTGATGGTGACGGGAAGACGGATGTGAGCGTGTATCGGCCATCGAATAGTGTCTGGTATCTGCAGCGTTCGACGGCAGGGTTCACAGCGTATCAGTTCGGTGCCGCAGGCGACAAGATGGTGCCGGCTGACTTTACGGGTGACGGTAAGACCGATGTTGCGATGTATCGGCCGAGCACGGGAACGTGGTACATACTCCGTAGCGAAGATCTTACGCTAACGGTCGCACCCTTTGGTATCTCGACGGACATCCCGACGCCCGGTGATTTTGATGGTGACGGGAAGGCTGACATGGCGGTATATCGTCCTGACGCACAAGGGACGTTCTACATACAGCGTTCTACACAGGGCTTTACGGCCGTACAGTTCGGGCTTGCAGGCGACAGGCCGACCACAGCGGATTTCGATGGCGACGGTAAGGCAGATATTGCCGTATATCGTCCTTCGACGGGCGTCTGGTACAGGTTCAATTCGGCGAACGGAGCGTTCTGGGCCGCACAGTTCGGAGCCGCGGGCGACAAGATCGTCCCTGCCGACTACACAGGCGACGGCAAGACGGACCTTGCGGTCTATCGACCATCGACAGGCTTCTGGTACATCCTCAGAAGCGAGAACGACACGGCATACGGTGCACCGTTCGGCATCGCGACGGACATCCCTGCAGCAGGTGATTACGATGGTGACGGCAAGGCAGACCTCGCGGTCTATCGGCCCGATGCACAAGGACTGTTCTACATACTCGGCACGAGTGCAGGGTTCTCGGTCGTGCCGTTCGGCCTTGCAGGCGACACACCGGCCCCAAGTGCGTATGTGAACTAGGATCCGAAAGGAACTAGAACAACAAAAAAGGCGGTTCCGCATTCGGAACCGCCTTTTTCTTGA
>JAANMW010000296.1_pt1 | contig 57399 bp, 51 predicted proteins | sample 7279671 | NCBI WGS metagenome assembly JAANMW01 (sample SAMN14094541, study PRJNA606508) | bioreactor metagenome | isolation source: A lab-scale SPAN reactor treating ammonium-rich wastewater day 247 | place: Ireland: Galway | collected 2017-09-19 | reverse complement strand
CGATCAGGACGATGTCGGCGCCGCCGTCGATGAGGCCGCGCAACTGGCCGGCATAGGCGGTGCGAAGGTCATCGAAGGCTAGGCCTAGACTTCCAACAAATAGGTTCAAGCAGCCCCGAAACCGGGATCTTTGGTTCGGGGCTTTTTGATATCTGATTTGAAGTCGATATTGCCAGAATCTATAATCAAAAGTTCAGCGGGAACGTTTTTTTAAGATGCCAAAGGCGAGTTCAATGAGCAGATTTCTACGCGGTGTAAAGCACACCGTTAGGGCATTTGCGTCCACAAAACATCCCGTTCTCGTGCACATCGTGCCGATGCGGCGGTGTAATCTTGCCTGCACATACTGCAACGAATACGACAAGACGAGCGATCCGGTCCCGATCGACACGATGCTCGAACGTATCGACAAACTTGCAGAATTCGGCTCGTCGGTCATTACGATCTCGGGCGGCGAACCGATGATGCACCCTGAGATCTATCAGATCATCGAGCGCATACGCCATCACGGAATGATCGCGGGCCTGATCTCGAACGGTTATTATTTCCAGCCCGAGAAGATCAAGAAGCTTAACGAGGCTGGCCTCGATTACCTGCAGATCTCGATCGATAACGTAACGCCCGACGATGTTTCAAAGAAGAGTCTCAAGGTGCTCGACGCGAAGCTCGTGAACCTGAGCAAATACGCGAAATTCAAGGTTAATATCAATTCTGTTGTAGGCGGCGGCGTTGCGAATCCTGAAGAAGCACTGCAGATCGCTAATCGCGCACGCGAACTCGGATTCTCATCGACGGTCGGCGTAATACACGACGGCGACGGAATGTTGAAAGGCCTGACGCCGCGTGAAAAAGAGGTCTATAAAGAGATCAAGGCAAAGGGCACGCGTTCGTACGCACGCTGGAATTGGTTCCAGGATGCGCTTGTTGATGGCGGCTCGTACGAGTGGCGTTGCCGGGCGGGAGCGCGATATCTGTACGTTGATGAAGGCGGTATCGTTAGCTATTGCTCGCAGCAGCGTGGAACGCCCGGGATCCCGCTGCTCGAATACACGGCCGCCGATATGCACCGCGAATATCACACCGAAAAAGGCTGCGCACCCAATTGCACCATCCAGTGCGTCCATCAGGTCGGTCATCTCGATGCATGGCGCGACCGTCAGGTCTCACTCGCCGAATACCATAAACGCCAGGGCACCGGTATCAGCAAAGAGAAAATCGCCGAAGTTCTGAACGCGGAATAAAAAGTTTGCAATAAGCGAAGTGATACTTTAGTATCACTTTATGCGAGCCGAACTTGTTACAACACTGAAACGAAAGGCGACCGAGCTTCTCGACGAGGTCGAGAGGGAAAAGGTGCCGATCCTTATTACAAAACACGGACTGCCGAGCGCTTACCTTGTTGATGCCGAGACGTATGAGAGCGAAAGGCGTCGCATCAAGGTGCTAGAGGGAATTGCGCGCGGCGAAAGGGCGATCGCTGAGGGTGATATTCTGACCCATGAACAGTTCAAAAAGAGAATGGCCAAATGGCTGAAGTAATTTGGACCGCTCCCGCGATGCGTGACCTTCTGGAGATCGCAGAGTACATCGCCATTGATAACCTCGAAGCGGCCCGGATGCTCGTTAGAAGAGTCGAGCGGCATGTCGCACGGCTGGCACGGTTCCCACGTCTCGGGAGTCAGATCCCGGAGCTTGAAGCATCACAGAATCGGCAGCTGGTCGAGCCTCCGTGCAGGATCTTCTATCAGATCCGCGGCCAGAAGGTTTACATACTTCACGTTCTCAGGTTCGAGCGTTTGCTGCGGCCTGCAAATTTGGAGACTGACGAATAGCCGTCTTTGGTACTCACCGTCTTGCCATTTCTTCGCCGATGGTCCAGACGATCACTGAGCTCGAAAGGCCGAGGCCAGAGAGGCGGCCCGCCATCATTATCAGCGTCTCGCCCTTGGTCACGACCTTCAATTCGATAAGCGTTCTCTCGCCGACCTTCAGCATTTTACCGGTAGAATCTGCACTGTCATGAACAAAAGGCCTTACGCCCCAAACGAGCGCGAGTTGGCTATACGCATCGTTAGACGTCGTAAGAGCGAACGTCTGCAGGCCGGAACGCACGGACGATAAACGCCGGGCCATAAGCCCGGATTCCGTAAAAACAGCGACCTTTTCGGTCTCGATCTCTTTGGCAGCATATGCCGCTGCCTTGCAGAGCGCCTGGCTTGTGCGTCCGCTCGGCGGCTGTGCGAATTTTACGGGCCGTTTGAGCTGTTCTGGTTTGATCGTCTCAGCGGAATCGATGATCTTCGCCATCATCTTGACGGCTTCAACAGGATGACTGCCGGTCGCGGTCTCTGCCGATAGCATCACGGCATCGGTACCGTCCCATACGGCATTCGCAACATCTGAAGCTTCCGCACGCGTCGGGAAAGGATTGTCGATCATCGACTGGAGCATCTGGGTCGCAGTGATCACAAGTTTGTCATGCATTACCGCGAGTTCGATAATGCGTTTTTGATAGACGGGAACCAGCTCGACGCTTGTCTCTACACCGAGATCGCCTCGCGCGACCATCACGGCGTCGGCCGCTTCGATAATTTCGGCGAGGTTTGCGATCGCCTCGGCCTTCTCGATCTTTGCAACGAGTAGCGGCCGCCCGATGGTGCGTTTGTTCAGAGCCTTGATCCTGTTTTTTGCCTGGATACAATCGTCAGCGGTCCGCACGAACGAGAGCGCGATGTAATCGACATTCTGCGACATTGCCCATTCGAGGTCGTTGTGATCCTTCTCGGTCATCGAAGGTATCGGAAGCGGCGTATTCGGCAGATTGATGCCTTTTCGCTCCTTCAGCGTACCGCCAACGACGACCGTCGTGATGACGTCGGTCTCCGTTTCGGAATCAACGACGAGTTCGATAGCGCCGTCGTCGATCAGGATGCGTGCTCCGGGTTCGACCGCCTTTGGCAGCTCGGAAAAATTCGTCGAGACCTCTTGGTCCGAACCCTCGACCTCGCGAGTCGTGAGCACGAACTTATTGCCTTTGACTAGTTCGACAGGCTTGCCGTCTTTTAGGGAACGCGTGCGGATCTTCGGCCCGGAGAGGTCCGCGAGGATCGAGATCGGGACGCCGAGCGACGCCGCGGCCTCACGGGCCGTTTTGATGCGGGCCGCGTGCTCGTCGTAATTTCCGTGTGACATATTGATGCGGACGGCGTTGAGGCCGCCCGCGATCATTGATTCAAGTATCTCTCGGCTTTCGGATGCAGGGCCGAGCGTTGCAAGTATCTTGGCTTTTCTCACTATTTCTATTTTACAGCAGCGGGACGCTTGATGCGCTTTTCTGGTTCTCGTTTGTAAGTTCGTTGTAACGACGCAGATAGCTCAGAACGGTCGAGACGAATGACGAATGCGACCAGGTGAGCGGCGAGACCGAGAGCGGGTCGCCGTTGCTCGGGTCGATCTGTTCCGCAAGAACGCCCGACGGGAAGGCATTCTTCGTGACCCACTCGAGCAGCGAGTGGGCGGGCTCAAGGTCGCCGACATTCTTGGCTATCGCGAGATAATATTCCGCAAGCCAAAGCGTGCAGATGATCCAGGAATTACCGGGAAATTCATCGCTCTGCCGCATATAGCCATCGTTCTGAAAGCGTGCGACGCCGCCGATAGGCCCCGGATTCGTTAGCTGATCGCGGACGGCGTCCATCGTCGTTGTAACGAGCGGATCGTCCGGCGAAAAGCATCCGAAATAGAAGACGCCGTAGAGCGATGCGTCTATCGTCGGATCGACGTAAAGGTTGTCGTCGTTGTCGCCGACGAGGCGGCCGCGTATGAACCGTTTGAAGTCATTGTCGTAAAGGTGCTCGCGCATTCCGGCAACGACGGCATCGGCGGCCTTTCGATACTTGTCCGCACGCTCCGCATCCTCGAACATTTCGGCGAAATTTGCTGCTCCGCGAAGTCCGGCGACAACCGTAGAGCACGTAAACGTATGCACGCCGCGGCGATCTTCCCAAAGATTCCAGCTTGGCAGCGGCAAGCCTGTGTCCTTATGCCGAAAACTCTCGATAAAGTCCGCAGAACGCAGGATCAAATTCTCGTAAAGCTCGGCAATAAGATCCTTGTCGTTCGTGATGGAAAAATACTCCCAAAGCGCCCAGAGGACGAGGGCCGTTTCATCTTCCTGGATCGGGATCATCGAGTGGTGATTCCGCGTGTCCCACCAGGCGTGCCAGCCGGATCCGACGGTGCCGTCAGGATTGTATTTTTGAAGGAAATAGCCGTCCGGGTGAATGATACGTCCACAGAATTTGAAGAAATTCGCGGCGATCGAATGAAAGCCCGCACATACGAGAGTGTCGGCGACGAAGGCGCCGTCGCGCGGCCAAACGTAGCTGTAATGGTCGGTCGCACGTTCGGTCACGTCGTGATCGTTCGCAGCAAGGATCGCGCCGTCAGCGTCGATTTGCGTGCGTATGATGTGGAGGCTGCGGTCGTAGAGCGAGACGATCTCGTTCGAGACGGCGGAAAAGTCAACGTTCGTACGATGTTCGTACTGATCGGGCGGACAGCCGAATCGCGTTGCGGGGCGTTCGTCGATCACGATCGAATTCAGCTTGGTGACCTCGTTGTGTGACGTCGCGGCGGCGATCCAGTAATAGAATTCGCAAGAGCTGTTTGCCGCGACCTGGCAATGGATCCCGATCGTCGAATCGACCGAACCTTCGAAGATCGCGCTCCCGCTCAAGACGCCGTCCTCGGCGTCGCGCCACGTGCCCTGCATATTCTGGAACGCCTTTCTGCCGGTTGCGAACTGATCGAAGTGCGGTTCGGTGTTGATCAAAAAATATCGATGTTTTTGATAGTGGATGAGGCCGCCGCTTTTCGGATCGTAGAACGCGGTGTCGCCGACCTTGTTCTCGTAGATGCGAAAGTCGTGGTGGAAGAAGATGCGGACCTCGCGGTCGCCGCCCTTCGTGTCCTTCAGAAAAACGTGTTTTAGGTAGATATTTCGGTCCCTGCAGACCATATCGTGACACTCGAACTCGATACCGAGCGACTCGTTCACGAGTTTGACATCGGTTACGGCAGATTCCGGAAGGTAACTGATCTCGCGCTGCCAATCGTCCTCAAAGATCCAGGAAAAAACACCGTCCACCCAGACACCTAAGCGAAAAGGGAAGCCCTCGCTGTGGTTCTCTTCACCGACATGTGGGAAGTAAACGTCGCGCAGCTGATATTTGTCGTCAAAATTTACGAGAAAACGTCCGTTGCCGACGGGAATATCACGCATAGGATCGCGAGGGAGCTAGTTCGAATTCACAGCGGTCTCGACCGCGAGATCGAGATCCATCTTGACCCGGTCGCTAAAGCCGACGACCTTTTTGACGATCTGGCCATTGCGGTCGATGATGAGCGTTTGCGGGATCGCATCGGTCGAGGCAAAGATGAAGCTGGTCAGGGCTTTTTCCGGATAGACGATCGGGTAATCAAGCTTTGTTTGAGCCACGAAATTCGGGATCTCGGCCTTGTCGGCAGCATCGCCGACGTGCATTCCGTAGATCGCGAGTTTGTCGCTGCCGTATCGCGCGAGAAGTGAATTCAGGTGCGGGATCTCTTCGCGGCACGGCGGGCAGTTGGTCGCCCAAAAATCGAGGATAACGGCCTTTCCCTTGAGGTCACCGAGCGTTTGCTTCTCGCCGGCGTCGTTCGTCCACGTCATCTCGCCCATCGGTTTTGACGGGGTTTCGACGATGTTGGTTGTCGGGCGGTCGTTTATGGATGCCGGCCGGTTCGAGATCGAGATCGGAGCTGCGCCCGTGTGGCACGCGATGCCTCCGGCGGTCACAAAAAAGAGAAATATCGCCCCTAACTTACTCACAACTATAATGTTAGTGTTAAAAAGGGCAGTTGTAAAAGCAACGCGTCCGCCGAGAAATTCAAATTGGCCGTCTATCCTGAGAAAATTGCCGAGAAACTTCGCGAAAGGTGCGTCGCTGCCGCGCGGGGGGACGGCGTTTGCGGGCGTTCGGCGAGTTTTGTCTGCGGCTGTTTCGCGGAGGCCGCGATCTCGGTCAACGGGGACGCGCAAGTTGTTGAGAACATTAGATTTGCGACGAACGGCTGCGGGTTTATGGCCGCAGCGTGCTCGGTGCTTGAAGATTCGCTGGACGGCCACGCACTTGCCGATCTGAATGGGCTTTCGGATGACGCTCTGAGGGATAAGATCGAGGGCGAGCTTGGGGAATTTCCGGCCGAAAGGGTTCAATGCGCGGCGGTTGCGGCCGGGGCTTTGAAGGCGGCATTTGCAAAGTTGCGGCAAGCGAGGGCGTCGGAATTCGTTGGAGACTCGCCGCTTGTCTGCACGTGTTTCGGCGTATCGGAGGACGACCTGAACGCCGCGATCAATGAAACTCATGCCGCGAAGTTTGACGATCTGCGGCAGGCGACCAACGCGGGACGCGGCTGCGGAGCTTGCCGAATGCTGATCGAAGATCTTCTCGAACGCCCGAGAATACAGGCTTGAAGCACGCCTCTGTGCTATAATCCCCGCAAAACGTGCGTTTTGTGCATTTTGTATCAATTCGTGCATTTTGTGCATTTTTATACAATTCGTGCAAAATGTGGGTGAGATGTTCGCCCGAACTTGGTAGATTCTTATCGAGGCCTTTGGACAGGCTCTCGACATTTTGAATGGACGACCCTGCTAGTACCCTTTCTTTCTTCTTCCTTGCACAAGCTTCGGAGACTTCTGCCTTGCCGACCTTTTCATGGTCGGTGCTGAACTTGCTTCTCGTTGTGTTCCTGGTCGCGGCGAATGGATTTTTCGTTGCGAGCGAATTCGCACTCGTTGCGGTCCGCAAATCGAGGATCGAAGCACAGGCGGCCGAAGGGCATCGTGCGGCGAAGCGTCTGCTCGATATACTCGAGCATCTGAACGCGTATATTTCCGCGACGCAGTTGGGGATCACGCTCGCATCGCTCGGGCTCGGCTGGGTAGGCGAACCGGCGGTCGCGAGGCTGCTCGAACCGCTCCTTATCTGGCTCGCAGGTGCTACGGGCGTTGAGGTTTTTACGACGCCGGCGGTCATTCACACGATCTCTTTCGCGGTCGGTTTCTCGTTCATCACGTTCCTGCACATCGTCTTTGGCGAACTTGCACCGAAGACCGCGGCACTCGAACTTTCCGAGAAGATCGCGTATCTGGTCGCCGTTCCGCTGCAGCTTTTTTACAAGGTCTTTTACTACCCGATCCGCCTTCTTGACTGGGCAGGGACGAAGACCGTGAGGCTCTTCGGCCTGGAAGCCGCAGGCGAGCACGTGTCGAGCTACACCGAGGAAGAGATACGAAATCTCGTACGAATCTCGGAAGAGAGCGGCCACCTGAATGTCGAGGAACGCACGCTCATCAACAAGGTTTTCGAGTTCTCGGAAACGACGGTCAAAGAGGCGATGGTGCCGCGTACAGAGGTCGTTGCCTTGCCCGAAACCTCGACGTTCGACGAGATCGCGACGGCATTCCAGGAACACGGCTATTCAAGAATCCCGGTCTATCGGGCGTCGCTCGACGATATGGCGGGCTTTGTTCATAGCAAAGACCTTGTGAGCTACGTCGGCCGCAAAGACGAATTCCGCCTTGCGGATGTGCTGATGAAGCCAAGCTATGTCGTCGATACCGCAAGGCTCGAGGACGTTCTGAGGCAGATGCAGCGGGAGAAATTCCATTTCGGTTTTGTCGTCGATGAACACGGCGGCATCGAGGGAATAATCACGCTCGAAGACCTGCTCGAAGAGATCGTCGGTGATATTTCCGACGAACACGATGACGAGGTCAACGAACAGATCACGGAGCTTGCCGACGGCTCGTATCGCCTAGACGGCGGGCTTGCCGTACGCGATATCAACCGCCGCTTGGACGTGAATCTGCCGGTCTCCGAAACGTACACGACGGTCGCGGGCTTCCTGATGGCGGAGGCCGGCCAGATACTCGATGAGGGCGATTCGCTTGCCTATAACGGCAACACGTTCCATATCGAGAAGGTCGATAAGCGGCGTATTTTACAGGTGCGGATGGAAAGGACATAATTCTTATTTCTGACAAGAAAAAATAGGAGCAAGATAACAGCAAAATGAGTTTGATCGAACAAGTTTGGGCACGAGAGATACTTGATTCACGCGGCAACCCGACGGTCGAGGCAGAGGTGATCTTGGAAGATGGAACGCAGGGCCGTGCGGCCGTGCCTTCGGGGGCTTCGACGGGCGAGAACGAGGCGATGGAGCTGCGCGACGGCGAACAGCTTCGTTACCTCGGCAAAGGCGTTGAGAAGGCCGTTGCGAATGTACGCGAAAAGATCGGCCGCGAACTCGAAGGCCTCGACGTTCTTGACCAGACGCTGATCGATTCGACGATGCTAGAACTTGACGAGACGGATAACAAATCGAATCTCGGTGCGAACGCGATCCTTGCCGTCTCGCTTGCATCGGCCCGTGCCGCAGCGGCGTTCCTTGAGATGCCGCTATACAGATATGTCGGCGGTGCGAACGCAAAGACGCTGCCCGTGCCGATGATGAATATCCTGAACGGCGGTGCGCACGCCGACAATAACGTCGATTTTCAGGAGTTTATGATCGTCCCGGTCGGTGCTCCGTCCTTTTCGGAAGCGTTGCGTACGGGAGCGGAGATATTCCACAACCTGAAGAGCGTGCTGAAAGGCCGCGGGCTTTCGACGGGCGTCGGCGACGAAGGCGGCTTTGCACCGAACCTAACCTCGAACGAAGAGGCGATCGAGACGATCCTGCAGGCGATCGAAAAGGCCGGTTACAAGGCCGGTGACGACGTGATGCTCGCACTCGATCCGGCGGCGAGCGAATTTTATATCGACGGCAAATACGTCTTTAAGAAGTCGGACAAACGCGAGCTTTCGAGCGAAGAAATGGCAGCGTTCTGGGCGGATTGGGCGGCGAAATATCCGATCATTTCGATCGAGGACGGAATGGCCGAGAACGATTGGGACGGCTGGATCAACCTGACGAAGATGATCGGCGAAAAGGTGCAGCTCGTCGGCGACGACCTTTTTGTAACGAACGTAAAATTCCTCGAAAAAGGCATCGAGAAGAACGCGGCAAACTCCATCCTGATCAAGGTCAACCAGATCGGCACGCTCACCGAGACGCTGGACGCGATCGAACTTGCACGCACGAATAATATGACCGCGGTCATCTCGCACCGCTCGGGCGAAACGGAAGATACCTTCATCGCAGACCTTGCCGTCGCAACGAACGCAGGCCAGATCAAGACCGGCAGCCTATGCCGCTCCGACCGTATCGCAAAATACAACCAGCTCTTGCGCATCGAAGAAGACCTGGGCGATTCGGCGAAATATCCCGGACGCCGCGCGTTCTATCAGATCAAGTAATGGATCGTTCGGAGTTACGCCTTCAGGCGTGAGGTTCAGGTTCAGAGTTACGCCTTCAGGCGTGAACCCATTCTCACGCCTAAAGGCGTAACTCTAAACTCTAGACCGTAACTCTGAAATCTCATGTACCAATGGCGAAAAATGACGGCGGCTCAAAGATCCGAAGTCCTTCGAGAACGCAAAGGCAGGAGGGTCGCATGGCATGCGCCGCCACATTGGAAGTATGAGGGGAAAGTTCGGTTTATCGTAACTGCCGCCTGCTATGAACATAATCCGATCATCGGACACAGCGCGGCTCGAATGGCGGAGTTCGAAACAGAACTTGTAGAAGCGTGCCATGAGTTTGGCGTTCACGTCTATGCTTGGTGCGTCTTGCTCAATCACTATCATATTTTGATACAAACGGACGACATTCAAGGATTCAGGATCAGGCTTGGGAAGCTCCACGGCTCGACTTCGTTTCGCTGGAATGGCGAAGAAGACAAGCGCGGACGCAAGGTGTGGTATCAATCTTTCGAGCGACCAATGAGATCTGAGGCACACTTTTGGGCAAGCGTTAACTATATTCACAACAATCCCGTTCGTCACGGCTACTGCCGAAAATGGCAGGATTGGAGTTTTTCGAGCGCAAGCACTTTTATAGACCAGTTTGGACGAGAAGAGACTCTAAAGATCTGGAATGAGTACCCCACCTTGGATTATGGCAAAGGTTGGGACGATTAGTATTCACGCCTAAAGGCGTAACTCTGAACTTCACGCCTAAAGGCGTAACTCTGAACTTCACGCCTAAAGGCGTAACTCTGAACGGATGGCCGATATGCGAGACCGCGAGAGGTTTGCCGAGCTGATGCGGCTCTTTTTGTCGCAGGAGTATCGCGTCGTGCAGCGGGCGGCGTCGGACGTCATGATGGCGGTCGAGCGGGAACCGAAGCTGATCGCTCCGTATTTCAAACGGATCGTCGAGATGCTCGAGGATGATTCGGCACACGCGAGCGTGCATCGAAACATTCTAAGGCTGCTGCAAACGGCTCCGATCCCGGCAAGATACGAGGGCCGTTTGTACGACATTTGTATCGGGAAGATCGACGATCCCGCGGCTCCGACCGCCGTTCGAGCTTTCGCGATCGAGGTCGCGGCACGCATCGCACGCGGCGAACCCGAACTGCTCGCCGAGATCCGGCTCGTTACGGAACGCCACCTGAAAGATGCGAAGCCGGCCATTCGAGCGAAGGCCAGAAACGTCCTGAAAATAGCCGCAGAGAACGACGAAGATCGGTCTTCCACGCGGGGCGGCAATCGGATATAATCAAGGTTAGCCTTACTTCCTGCGGCATCTGCCCGCTCCGTAAAATGAGCCCAAAGAAAACTCCAATCAGACCGCCGATCGCGCTCATCATACTTGATGGCTGGGGAAGTTCTACGGAGATGCACGGCAATGCCGTTCTGCAGGCTCACACGCCGTATTTTGATGCCCTGAGGACGAAATTCCCTTCGACCGAGATAGTATCGTGCGGCCGCGCGATCGGGCAGGAGAAAGGTTCGGCCGGAAGCCCCGAAGCCGGGCATCTCGCGCTCGGTACGGGAAGGCCCGCGCAGGCGGAAGTTTCGATCGTCGAGAAAGCACTCCGATCGGGGAAGTTTGCTAAGAATAAGGTTCTGAAGGCGGCGTTAGAATCGGCCGCGCAGCGGAAGGCTTCGGTACATCTGATCGGCCTTTTGAGCGACGGCGGTGTTCATTCTTCGACGAACACGTTATTTGGTTTGCTGCGTATGGCGAAGGCCGCGGGCCTTTCGGACGTAAACATCCACGCGATCCTCGATGGCGTCGATGTGCCGCCGCGAACTGCCGACGTCTATATCGAGGCAGTCGAGATAAAGATGGCGGAGATCGGTGCGGGCCGCATCGCGACGCTCTGCGGGCGATATTTCGGGATGGACAGCCGCGAGAATTGGGAGCGGACAGCCCGCGTCTATACGATGCTCGTACACGCCGAGGGCGAACGTTCGCACGACGCGGTGACGTCCGTGCGGAATGCTTTTCTTCGCGGGATCGCCGACGAATTCATAGCACCGATCGTGATCGAAGGGCCGGACCACGAGCCTCTGACGCGCGTCAAGAACGGCGACCTTGTGATCTATTTCAATCACAGGCCGGAGACGACGAGGCAGCTTGTGCGTTCGCTCTCGGTGCCGGATTCAACCGGTGCACAAAAGCCGTTGATCGAGACGATCTGTTTGACGGAATACGATGCGAGTTTCGAGTTGCCGATCGCGTTCCCGTCCGAAGAGAGTGTCGGCACGCTGACCGACGCGCTTTCTGCGGCGGATATCGTCAACGTGAAAATAACGCAGACGGAAAGGTTCCCACACCTCTCGTACTTTTTTAACGGTGCACGCGAATCGCAGAGCGCAAGAGAGCAGAACATTCTGATGCCGACGCCGAAGAACGAGACGCTTGACCTCACGCCGGAATCGCAAAGTTTTAAGATCGCGGATCGCGCGATCAGCGGCCTGGAGGCGAGAGGTTCCGGGGTCTTTGTCGTGAATCTGCCGGCCGCAACGCTTGTTGCCGAAAGAGGGAATCTTGAAAAGACGATCGAGGCCGTGCAGTTCGTTGACACGTGTCTCGGCGGTGTTTGCGACGCGATGATAAACGCCGGCGGCATCGCGGTGGTAACGGCTTCGCACGGGCGATGCGAGCAGATGCTCGCTCAAGAGGATTCGGATGCACCGCCGCGAAATTCCACGAACCGTGTGCCGCTAATTGTTGCAGGACAGGATGTTGCGGGCCTTACGCTTCGTTCGGGCGGCTCGCTCGTCGATGTTGCGCCGACCGTTTTGAGCTTGCTCTCGGTCGAAAAACCGGCGGAGATGACGGGCTCGCCCTTGTTCTAAAGATCTCTTTTTATTTCGGAGAATGACAACCGCGTGCGGGCGTGGTAAGTTCTCATTTTGCAAAAATTATGGTCGAAGAATTTGCGTTCGATAATTCGGAAGAACGCCGAAAGGCACGTGCGAACGGCACGGGTTGGATAGAGGTGATCGTCGGGTCGATGTTCTCGGGAAAAAGCGAGGAGCTGATCCGGCGTTTGAACCGCGCGAGGATCGCGAGGCAGAAAGTGCTCGTATTTAAGCCGCAGATCGACGCTCGATATTCGAAGCAGGAGATCGCTTCGCACTCGGGCCAGACGCACGATTCCATTCCTGTAACGACGACCGCCGAGATGCTCTCGCATATCGCGGACGACACGCAGGTCGTCGGCATCGACGAAGGACAGTTCTTCGACCTCGAGATAATCGACGCGGTGAACAAACTCGCAAGCGAAGGCAAACGCGTGATCATCGCGGGTCTCGATCAGGACTTTATGGGCAAGCCTTTCGAGCCGATGCCGCAGTTGCTCTCGATCGCAGAATTCATTACGAAGACCCACGCGATCTGCGTCAAATGCGGGTCGACCGCAAACTATTCGCAACGGACGGTCGATTCGGACGCTCGTGTCGAGGTCGGTGCTGCGGACAAATACGAGGCACGCTGCCGCAAATGCTTCATCCCGCATTCGGACGCCCCGACGCTGCACAACACCGTCTGAGGGAATTTCACGAAGTTCGCTGTTTCTGTACCAAAATGGAATGAACAATCAGTATCCGATACGAACTCTCGCTCTTGTCGCGCTGCTTTTTGCGGCCGCTGCGGTTCCCGTTCTCGCTCAGAAACGGACATTCAAGTGGCAGACCGAAGCGTGTGAAATGTCCGGCACTTACAACGCGAAGAAGGTCGCAAAAGAAAGGCTTGCGGACACGGTAAAGTTGATGACGCAATATTCATCGGCGGGATTAAATGCGCCGACGACGGTCTTCAAGCCCGCAGACCTGCCGAGCCTGAGCGTTGCCGCATTGGATGCGGAATACAAGCAGAAAAGGGCCGAGATCGCGTCGCTCAAGGTTCTTGCGACGCCTTACTGGACGAAGCAGCAGCGGGAAAAGCTGCGCGAATTGGATCAATATTATGCTCTATCTCGGGTGACGATCCGCGGGCACAAAGAGCCTCGCGCACTGCTTGAATTTCCGGGAGCCGAGCTGTGTAAAACGAAATACGCACAGCCGTTAATAGCCGGTGGAGATGCCTTGCTGAACGCGTGGCGGACATTGACTGAAGAACAGGCGAAGAAGAATGCAGATCCGGCCCGGATCCGCCGCGAGTACGAAGCTCAGTTGGCGTCGAGCGATCGTATGAAATTCGCGCTCGTCGAAGTAATGACCTTCGGCTGGTGGAATTGTGCGAACGAATCGATCGACTACGTTCAGTATGACGAAACTCAGGAACGCGAATTCGAAAAACAATTCACCAACATTCGCCGCGATTGCGACGAACCTTAGTTGAGCGGCTCTCCAAGGTCCGCGTTCCCGGGTTCGCAAGCTCGATCATTTGACCGCGGTCATCGAATATAGGATCGCGGTGAATTCGTCGGCATGACCGCTGAATTTACCGTTTGAGGTCGATGTCATCACGTTGACCTGCTGCTTTTGGCCAAGGTAGTTGCGGTAGCCGATCCATTGATGACGGCGAATGTCATCCTTGCCTTCGGTCGCGGCCTCAGAAAATTCCACGCCCGGAATGCCGTCGATCGTTACTTTTTTGGCGGATTCATATTTGCCGTTCTTCATCTGCTGAAGTGCCTGCTCGTAATATGCATCGAGGCTGACATCCATCGGAAAACTATCCGGCATCACGGAAATATTCACGAGAAGGAACGCTCCGTTCCCGGACTGATAGTTGAAGCTCTCCTTTTTTACGTCCATCTTCTTCCAACCAGCGGGCAGCCGCCACGCGAGGCCCTGATCGTCCCATTTCGTTTCGGTGCCGGCGTCGATGATCGCTTTTTGAGCGGCGGAAGGTTCGGCCTCGGCGATGTCGGAGCCCGATGACGGCGAATCGGATGACTTCGGCGCTGTCGAGTTCGCATTTGCGGACGGTGCACTCTCGGTTGCTTTCTTCAGCTTGTCCTGCAGACCGCAGAATGAAAGAGCAAAGGCAATGAGGGCAAGCGTCAAGATCGATCTCATAGAAATTCTCCTTGTGGTGGTATGGTTCGAGAAAACGGAACGTGATAATGATGCACCGAAAGGGAGCGAGCGGCAAGCGTGCGGAGGCTATTTTGCGACGGCGAGAGAACGCTGTTTGTCGAAGTGTGCGGCGATCTCGGCAGCGGCCTTTGCACCGACAAAGGGCCGCATCTCCTCAGCGGACAGCTTTGCGATCCGCTCGATCGAGCCGAATTCGCGAAGCAGCTTCATCTTTCGTTTTTCGCCGACGCCGGGGATCTCGGAGAGCTCGGACGTGAAATCACGTTTCTCGCGGCGTTTCCGATGGAATTCGATCGCGGTCTTGTGCGTCTCCTCGCGGATCTGCAGGATCAGGCGAAAGGCGAGCGAATTTCGATCGAACGGGATCGGCGAATCTTCGCGGCCGTAGATGAGCAGGTGCGATATCTCGTTATGACGCTTCGGCGGTTTGACGAGGCCGACGAGCATTATCTGCTCAAGATCGAGCAGCTGCATCGCGGCCGCGGCGGCCGAAAGCTGGCCTTTGCCGCCATCGATAAAGATGAGCTGCGGCAGCGCCGTCTGCTCCTCGACCGAACGCCGATAGCGGCGAAAGACGGCCTCGTGCATTGACGCAAAATCATTCGCTCCCTCGACGGTCTTGATGATGAAGCGCCGATAGGACGCACGCGCGGGTTTGCCGTTCTCGAAAACGACGATGCCCGCAACGTTCTCAGAGCCGGAGATATTCGAGATGTCGAAGGACTCGATGCGTTCCGGGAAATGCGGGAGTTCGAGAATCTCCTGCAGCTCTTCGAGCACCTTTGCAGAGTCGGGTTTGAGCACGCGGAAACGCTGTTCAAAAGCGATCTTCGCGTTTGTCGTAACGAGATCGACGAGATGCCGTTTGGTGCCGATCTTCGGATGAAAGATGTGAACTCGGCGGCCGCGGCGTTCGGTCAAAGCCTGTTCGAGAATGCCGCGATCCTCGAAATCGACGGGAACGTGTATCTCGAGCGGAACATAGTCGGTCGAATAATATTGAGCCAGGACCTCGCCGAAAAATTCGCCTGCGTTGAACGTGTCATCCTCGACGAGGTCTTCCCAAAAGAATTCACGGCGGCCGACTATCTTGCCTTCGCGCATTGTGAAAAGCTGAAGTGCAAGCCGCTGTTTCTCACGGTAGAAACCGAAAATATCGATGTCTTTTTCGGCGGTCATCGCCATCTTTTGCGTTTCGCTCAAGGCGAGGACCGTGTCGCGAAGGTCGCGGTATTTCGCGGCAAGCTCGTACTTTCCTTCGTCGGAAAATTGCCACATACGCGCTTCGAGGTCTTTGGCAAGCTCTTTGTTCTTGCCCTCGAGAAGTGCTTTAACGTCGGCCGCGGCTTCCTGATATTCGTCTTGCGTGCAGAGCCCTTTGACGCACGGGCCGAGGCATCGTTTGAGATGATATTCAAGGCACGGACGCGCAAGTTTGCCGTCGATCTCGATGTCGCACGTGCGAAGCTGGAAGGCTCGGTTGACGAGATTCAGCGTTTTGCGTGCGAGCGACGCGGGCAGGAACGGGCCGAAGTAAAATGAACCGTCGCGGACGATCTTTCGCGTGATGACGACCTTTGGATACGGCTCATTCGTGAGCTTCAGGTGCGGATAGGATTTGTCGTCCTTCAAGAGGACGTTAAAACGCGGCTTGAACTTTTTGATCAGGTTCGATTCGAGGACGAGGGCCTCGACCTCGTTGTCAACGACAATGAATTCGAAATCGTTGATGAGCCGGACGAGCTGACGCGTTTTTGGGTCGTGGTTGCGGCTCGAATGAAAATACGAGCGCACACGATTGCGGAGATTCTTTGCCTTGCCGACGTAGATGATCTTGCCCGCTGCATTCTTGTGGATGTAGATGCCGGCAGCGGTAGGCAAGGTTTTCAGCTTTTCGGCAATGGTCACGTCTTGATTTTAACGCATCGTCGAGGGCAAATAAACGATGCCGCTCCGAGCTAAGGCCGTTGACTTTCACAGCCGCGTTAGGCTAAATACAGAATTCTGCTTATGGAAACCCTGCTGACCGCCGACCCGAAGGAAGCTGCTGCGTTCATACGCCGCGGCGGTGTCGTTGCGTTTCCGACAGAGACGGTCTATGGACTTGGCGCGAATGTTTTTGACGAAGCTGCGGTCGCGAAGATCTTCGAGGCGAAGCGACGCCCGGCGGACAATCCGCTGATCGCGCATATCGGCGACCTTTCGCAGCTCGAGGCCGTAAGCGAAGAGATCACCGAGGCTGCACGTAAATTGATCGAAGCGTTCTTTCCGGGTCCGCTGACGGTCGTCGTGAAAAAGTCCGCACGCGTTCCGCTGATAGCGACCGCGGGACTTGGGACGATCGGCGTCCGAATGCCGCGGCACGAGCTTGCGCGAGCGTTTCTTGCCGAATGTGGCACTCCGGTCGTTGCACCTTCGGCGAATCTTTCGGGGCGGCCGAGCCCGACGACCTGGCAAGCCGTTCTCGAAGATCTTGACGGCCGTATCGACTGCATTTTGCAGGGCGATGCGACGGAGATCGGGCTGGAATCGACGGTCGTAGATTGCACGGGCGAGGTACCGATCGTTTTGCGTTCGGGTGCGATCGGCGTTGAGGAGATCGGGCGAATTTTGCCTGAGGTAACGATCTATGCCGGCGACACAAAAGACGCAGCGGCGAGTCCGGGAATGCGGCATAAGCATTATTCGCCGCGTGCGCGTGTCGTTATCGTCGGTGATGCGGGCGAGGCAAAAGGGCGTGAGAACGCGGCGTTCATCGGGCTTGATGCACGCGGCGTAGAGTTTGCAAAGTCAGCGATCTGTGCGTCAGCAGAGGAATACGCTCACCGGCTTTTTGCGTTCTTCCGCGAATGCGACCTTGCCGGCATCGACGTGATCTTCTGTCAACGGATCGACGAGACGGGCATTGGCCGCGCGTTGATGGACAGAGTTCGGCGGGCGGCCGAGGGCTGATTTCTACTTTGCTGAAGCGGCGACGAGAACGTCTTCGGGAGTCTCGTGGATGATCGTTGTTGTCAGGCCGTCGAACTTCTGCAGCTCGCCGAGATATTCGCGAGGCACGAGGACGAGAACGGGTTTTCCGCCGTTATAGACCACGATATATTCCTTTATTTCCGCAGGCCCAAGAAACCTTCTTTGCTTGCCGTCCGGCTGACGCACGAGTCTTTGCGGCGCGTAGAATTCGAGGTTGTGCGACGTCGTGTGCAGGCCGAGGACGGACGCGTCTGCGTAACCTTCTGCGTTGGCGGACGCGATGCCCGCCTTGACGGAATCGGCGGCGGCAAAACCCGGAAGATAGAATAAGATCACGAGAACGCTTGCGAGCAACGTAAGCGCGGCCGTGGCCGGAACAAGCCTTCGCAGCCGGCTTGGCGTGTCATTCCGCACGAGAAAACATCCCGCAAGAACGACCGCTGCCGGAACCGCCGGCAGTATGTAGCCCGGAAGTTTCGAACCCGAGAAAGAAAAGAAAAGCAGAGGCAAGAGCAGCCAGATGGCGGCAAAGACGGCGAGGTCTTTGTGCGGGTCTTGAGCTTCGTCGCGATGGGATAAAAGGCCGCGGAAAAGCTTCCACAATTCAGCGATCGCGAACGGTGCCCAAGGCAGTGCGAGTACGGGCAGCATCCAAAAAAAGAAGATGAACGGCTGCGGATGCTGGTACTTGTTCGACGTGAATCGCTGGAAATGATGCTGAACGAAGAACTGGTCGATGAAGTAATATCCATGCCGCAGATACATTGGCAGATACCAAACTCCGGCGGTCACGAGCGCGACCGCACCGCCCCACAGCAAACTTTCGAGAGCAAACTTTGTCGGGCGTTTCCAAAGTACGAGGTGATAGAGAAATACGATACCGACGGGGAAGATCGCACCGACCAGGCCCTTTGCGAGCAGGCCGACGCCGAGGAAAAAGTAGACCGCGAGCAGATAAAGCCGCGGGCTTTTCGCCGTTTGGTGAAGGTAGTATGCGATGAGCGTCGCGGTAACGGGAAGGGTCAGAATTATGTCGAAGCTTGCTCCGTGTGCGAAGGCGATCAGGCCGACGGTCGAAGCCGCGAGAGCCGCGAAGAGCCAAGCGCGGTCGATGCTTCTCCCAAGCAGATAAAGGCAAATGATGACGCCGATGCCGAAGAGTGCGGGGCCGAGCCGCGCGGCGAATTCATTTACGCCGAAAATGTGATACGCGATCTTCTCAAGCCAATAGAGCAGGACGGGCTTTTCGAACCAAAGGCTGCCGCCGAGCGTCGGCGTGATCCAATCCCCGCGTTCGAGCATCTCGCGTGCGACTTGAGCGTAGCGAGGTTCGTCTGGCCCCATCAAGGGCAGCGTCAAGCCGGCGAAATACGCTACGAACGCGAGTGCCGCGAGCGCGATGCGAAGGGTGCTCGAAATTATCTGCGGCGGTTCGGATGCTGATTTTGTAATTTTCGCCATTAAAGAACAGAATGTTAAGTATTACTCTAAAAAGAGCTTACAAGAAATGGCGAGTGATAAAAAAATACGGTTTGCCGCTATCGGAGTTGGAAGCCTCGGGCGGCATCACGCCCGGAACTATGCGGAGTTGGCACACGAAGGCCGCATCGAGTTTGTCGGGGCGTGCGATACGGACCCTGAAACGGCCAAGCGGGTCGCACGCGAGAACGGGGCCGCGTATTTTACGGATTGGCGAGAACTGCTTGATAAAGTTGATGCCGTTTCGGTCGCAACGCCGACGGAAACGCACGCGGACATCGCGTGTGCATTCCTTGATGCGGGCAGACACGTGCTCGTTGAGAAGCCGATCGCCTCGGCCATTCCCGATGCTGAAAGGATGATCGTTGCGGCACAAAATTCAGGTGCGAAGCTGATGGTCGGCCAGCTCGAAAGATACAATCCCGCGATGGTCGCGCTGAGGCCGCGTGTGACGACGCCGCTCTATTTTGAGATCCATCGCGTTTCGCCGTTTCCGAATCGGTCGCTCGATGTCGATGTCGTGCTCGATGTGATGATCCACGACCTCGATGCCGTGCAATGGCTAGTCGGCAAAGATGTCGCGGTCTCGGCGATCCATGCGGTCGGGATCCCGGTGATCAGCGACAAGGTCGATGCGGCGAACGCTCGGATCGAGTTCGCGAATGGAACGGTCGCAAATATTACGGCTTCGCGCATAGGGACGGAAAAGATCAGAAAGACGCGATTCTACCAGACGAATTCTTACGTCGTGCTCGATTACGCAACGAAATTCGCATCGCTCACGTCACTAAAACCCGATGCGGTGGACCTTCTAAATGGCATCTCGATCGATCGACTTGAGATCAAAGACGTCGAGCCGCTGCGGGCTGAGATCATCGCGTTCCTCGACGCGATAGAGAACGATACCGAGCCCGCGATCACGGGCGAGGACGGCCTGCGGGCGTTGAGGCTCGCGGTCGGCGTGCTTGAGAGGATCGAGGCCCACAGGTCGCGCCTGGATCTGTAGGGAGACGCCGCCGAGCGGTAAAGGAAGGCCGCAGAGTTCGCATGAACTTTGCGGCCGACGAAGGAAGATCGTGAAGTTTTCGGGTTACTGTGCCGCGGCTCGCTCGCCGAAGGCCTTGAGCCATTCTTGAGTTTTCCGAAGACGCGCGGTGTTCTCGGGCGTTGAGAAAATAAGTTTCTCAAGACTCTTGAATGCGTCGGGAGCCTGCATCTTTTCGCGAAGGTCTGCGAGGAAGGGCTCGATCTTTGCGAAAACGATGTAATGCTCGCCGTTCGTATCGGCGAACATTTCGGCGTCGATGGCGTCGTGATTTACAAGCGCGGCGGCCATTTCCCAATAGGATGAGACCATTCGAAAGTATGCTCCGACCTCCGGGTCCATCATTGTGTTAAGGATATCGTCCGCGCTTTTCGGTGCGAACATAAAGACCCAATCACGTCCTTTACGCATTTTCTCCTCGCGTCGCAGGTCGTAAAGTTTGAGGATAAGGTCAGCTGATTTTGACTTGCCCATATGCCAATGAAACCTCCAAAAAAAGTATAGTTAGACTGTATTGGTATCTTTGCGAGGTGTCAAACGGGTCCAGTTTATGGCGAATTTGCAGAATAAAATGATAAACGAGCTGCTGTTCGAGCGGATCGAAGCCGGCGATTTCCCGTCGGCGGTGTACCTTGTCGGACAGGGCAAAGATGTCGTTTTTGCAGACGCCGTGGGCAATGCGGTCGTAAAGCCGGAGCGGATCGCGGCCACGCTCGACACGATCTATGACCTTGCGAGTCTGACGAAAGTGCTTGCAACGACGCTTCTTGCGGCGAAATTGATCGACGGCGGGAGGCTGGAGCTTGATGCGAAGGTTGCCGATATCTTGCCCGAGGCGGCGAGGTCGGCTTATGGCGAGACGACGATCTTGCAGCTTGCAACGCACACGAGCGGGCTGCCTGCATGGAGGCCGCTCTATTTGCTCGCCGAAGGCCGCGAGGATGTGTTGAGCGTCATTCTTAACACGCCGCCGTCTGCTGAACGCGACGTTGTTTACAGCGACCTGAATTTCATACTGCTTTCGTTCATCATTGAAAAATTGACGGGGCAGCGGATCGACGGGGCCGCGGGGGAGCTTATTTTCGAACCGCTGGGCCTGAGGGACACTTTTTATTGCCCGCCGAACTCGATGAGACGGCGGACCGCGGCATCCGAACTCGGCAATCAATTCGAACGCGAGACGTGCGAGAAGGAAGGTTATCTTGCGGCCGATGGTGCGTCGGAAAAGGCGGATCGGTGGCTCAGAAATGAGTTGATCTGGGACGAGGTTCACGACGGCAATGCGTATTTTATGGACGGCGTTGCGGGCCACGCGGGCCTTTTTTCGACTGCCGCCGACGTGTTTGTACTTGCACAACAGTTTTTGCCCGAGACGACCAAGCTTCTGCGGCCCAAAACGTGCGAACTATTTTCGAGGAACTTCACGGCCGGCAAGGCCGAGGACCGCTCATTCGGGTTTCAGCTTGCGAGCACAAAGGACTCGACCGCGGGAGGTCGAATATCACCGCAAAGCTTTGGCCATCTTGGGTTTACGGGCACGAGTCTTTGGATCGACCCCGTGAAACAAGCCATCTTTATCCTGCTGACGAACCGGACGCACGACCACGGCCTGCCGCTCGTTAACATTAACTCCGTTCGACGTAGGTTTCACGACCTCGCGGCCGCCGGTCTTGAGCGAAATTTTTAGCAACTCGCCGGGCGAACGCCTAATCAAAGAAGCACTCTCCTCTAACCAACGGCTGGAAGTGTCGGTTTTTTTGGAGACGTCGATGATCATCAAGAAGATTCTTTTCCTCTCGCTCGCAGTTTGTGTGTTCGGGTTTGCGGCATTCGGGCAGAGTGACCGTTCGAGGCGGCCGCGTGTGGCACCGACGCCGGTCCCAGCGCCGACGCCGCTTTCGCAGAGCGATCGCGGCGGCCCACCGGTTCTCGGCGGCGCACGGAACACTTCGACACAACCGACGGCCGAAGAGGTGATCGGCGGTGACGATGATGTCATTCGGGTTGAGACGAACCTCGTAACGATGCCCGTTTCGGTGCTCGATCGCGACGGCCGTTTTATCTCGGGCCTGCAGCAGCGGGATTTTCAGATCTTCGAGAACGGCACGCCCCAGAAGGTCGAATACTTTCAATCGGTCGAACAGCCATTCACGGTGATCTTGCTCTTGGACGTTAGTCCTTCGACACAGTTTCGTATGGACGAGATCCAGCGTGCGGCGATGACGTTCGTCGATAGCTTGCGGCCTGCGGATCGCATGATGGTGATGTCTTTCGACGAATATATTCACGTTCTTTGCCCGATCACGAACGATCGATACGAGATGAAGAACGCCATTCGCCAGGCGGAATTCGGCGACGGCACCAGCCTTTACGATGCGGTTGACGACGTGATCCGCAGGCGTTTGTCAGGCGTTCAGGGACGAAAGGCGGTCGTGCTCTTTACTGACGGCGTTGACACGACGTCGCACCGTGCCACGATCCAGAGTACGACGGCGGCTGCCGAAGAACTTGACGCGCTTTTCTATCCTATCCGATTCGATACATCGAGAGATCTGGCTGGCGGCGGTATGGGAATGCCCGCACCTCGCCGTCAGAATCGCCGTATCACGATGGGCGATATTCTCGGTGCGATCCTGACGGGCGGAAACGTCCAGGTTGGAAGCGGTGCTCCGGGCGGCGGAACTCGTGCCGAATACGAACGCGGACAGCAATACCTTCTGGATCTAGCGCAAAAGACGGGCGGACGGGAATTCGAGGCGGACTCGATCTACAATCTGCAGGCGGCGTTTACCGGTATCGCCGAGGAGCTTCGTCGCCAATACACGCTCGGCTATTATCCCGACAAGGTCGGTACGGTCGGCGAAAGGCGGCAGATCAAGATCCGCGTGCATCGTCCGAATGTCGTGGTCCGTGCAAAGAACAGCTACATCGTCGGCGATAGCCGGCGAACTCTCGCAGGCATTTGATAAGCGAAAAGGCCGTCGCAGACACCGCGACGGCCTTTTTCTTTCTAAGAGAGACGAAGTTTATTTCTTCGGCCTCTGGCCCGTTTCCTGATAGGCCCTTTCAGCCTTGATCTCGTCGATCGCGTACTGATCGAGGGTTACCTCCCAATCTGCAACGAAGCTCGAATCGACGGTCGATTCGATAACGCTTTGGATCGACGTCGGCACATTTGAAAGGAAATCGTAGCCCGTGAGGCTTTCGATATCGTCGATCGATGTGCGGAAGGTTCGCCAATCGCTGTTGATATCGTTTTGGTTCGGCATCAGAACGGCGATCGTTCGGGTCGATGTCGTAACACGGGAAACGTCGTTCGAACCGTCCGGCAGGACGATGATCACCTTCCATGTGTAGGTCGGCAAGGCGACATTTCCGGAACCGATATACCCGCTCGTTCCCCAACCGCCCGAGATGATATAGAGTTCGTTGCCCTGGCCCGCAAGCGTTCGGCAATAGGTCTCGAGCGATGCCCACGTGACCTGATTGTTGTCAGGCGCTTGAGGGATCATATTCGTCATCAGGAACGTCGAAGAATTGTCCGAGACGGTCTTTGTACGGTCGCCGGACGGACACATATGTCCGCGGTCGTATCCCGAACCCGAATAATCCGAACCAGTAACGCGATACCATCCGGAAGGAAGCGTCGTGTCAGCGCGGAAATCATCCTGTCGCGGCGTTGAGCCAAGCCAGGACGACGCAAGGTGCCACGAAACCCAATTCGGCCTGCGGTCGGTGTTGTTATACGACAGCGCGTAGGTCGATTTTTCCATCAGGTAGTTCAGCGGCGTGTTTACGTTCGTTGCCGCGTTGGACGGGTTGCCCATCGTGAGATGAACGTTCGATGAAGGCGGCGGTGTTGGCGTCGGCGTCGGGGTTGGAGTCGGTGTGGCGGTCGGGGTCGGCGTGGGCGTTGGAGTTGCGGCGGTGTAGTTGGTGACCGAGATCGTATCGAAGTTTATTCGGTTCGAACCGCCGGAGACCTTTCGCAGCTCGAATCGAACCGGCGAAGCCGAGTTGACGGTGAAGCTCGCGGTCTTAAGCGACGTTGAGCTGGTCGTAACGGTAGAGCCTACCTTTGACCACGAGGAGCCGTTGTTCGTCGATTTCCAAAGCTCCCAGGTGCTCGTTCCGTCCGAGCCGTATTTTGCATGCTTTACGGAGAATGTGCCGGCTGAGGACACATTGAAATTCATACTGACCTTGCCTGTGTTGCGGACGCGTGCCGAATACGAGCCGCTCTTTCGATCGCTCGAAGAATTGCCCGTCAGGGCGTCATTCATATACCAGCTTCCGGTTCCGAGCGTAACGTTGCCGCCTGCGTATGCGGTCTTTCCGCCTGCCTCGAACCCTTCACTTAATATCGTTGCGGCCTCGATACCCGCGGTAACTATCGCGAGCGAGATGATGATGCCTATAAAGATCAAACTGCCGTAAGCGAGAAAATGTTTCTTGTTCACACGACTCCTCCAATCTAGGAAAATTTGAAATTGATCTAAAAACTAAGTAATGAAAGCGGCCATCGCTTCGCACGTCCGGTTCGGGGAGTATCCGTAACGCATCGTGAAGCTCGGGGCCGTGAAAGGCTGATCTGAGACATCAGCCAAAAGTAAAGACAGTAAAACTATTCGTTGTAAGGCACGAGAAAATATCGTTCGCGATAATAGAACGTTTTGGCGCGCGAGGCAAGGCTAGCGAGAGGCGTCTATCAGATCACGGTGCCGTTCGGAATGATCGCATTCTTCGGGATGATGATGATCTTGTCGCGAATATAGTACGAGCGGTCGGGTGAATCGTAGTGTTCGATGTCGTCGCGATTTATGAGCTGAACGTCTTTACCGATGCGGACATTCTTGTCGATGATCGCATTGCGGATGACGGTGTTCTCATCGATGCCGATATGCGGCACCTGGCGTTCGAGATTGATGCGGATGTCCTCGATCGCTTCGAAAATATCCGAGCCCATCACGATCGAATTCTCGATGACGACGCCTTTGTCGATGCGCGCACGCAGGCCGACGATCGAGTTCCGAATTGTAACGCCGCTCAAGATGCAGCCTTCGCTGATCATCGAATTATCGACGGTGCAATCGTGGATCTTCGACGGCGGAAGGTAGCGGCTGCGCGTGTAGATAGGTGCCGCAGCATTGAAGAAATTGAATTTCGGCAAGGGCGACGCAAGGTCGAGATTCGCTTGATAGAAAGCGCGAATCGTTCCGATATCTTCCCAGTAACCATTGAAAAGATGTGCCTGGACGGAATATTTGTCGATCGCCGCGGGAATGATCTCCTTTCCGAAATCGACCCATCCGCGGTCCGTGTTCAGAAGCTCGACGAGCTTTGCGTAGTTGAAAACATAGATGCCCATCGAGGCGAGGAACGGACGCTCTTCCGCCTCGGCATCCGAAAGCCCGAGCGAGCGCGTATCGACACGCATTGCGTCAAGCTCGAGGCCTTTCGGCTTCTCCTTGAATTCGACGATACGGCCGGTCTCGTCGGTTTTGAGAAGGCCGAATTCCTCAGCGTCCTCTCTTCGCGATGGAATGACCGAGACGGTCAGGTCCGCTCCCGACGAAAAATGCCGTTCGAGGAATTTTGAATAGTCCATCCGATAGAGATGGTCGCCCGAGAGGATCAGCAGCGTATCGACGTGCCAATCGCGGACGTGCGGGAGCATTTGCCGGACGGCGTCGGCGGTTCCCTGGAACCATTCAGGGTTGTCGCGCGTAAGTTCAGCAGCCAGGACCTCGACAAAACCGGTCGAGAACGATGAGAATCGATATGTCGTCGAGACGTGGCGATTCAGCGACGCAGAATTATACTGTGTAAGGACAAAGATCTGCGTGATGCCCGAGTTGATACAGTTGGAGACGGGAATGTCGATGAGGCGATACTTGCCGCCGAGCGGAACCGCGGGCTTTGACCTTTCACCGGTTAGAGGGAAAAGGCGGGAGCCGGCTCCGCCGCCGAGAACTACCGCGACGACGTTGTCATACTGGCCCATAGTAGAATAGTAATCAGTCCGCGAAGGGATGTAAATATTTTTGATTTTTACATTCCGCTCACTAATTATTAACATTTCGCGGGAAAGCACAAGATGTGGTATTGGATCAAGCTGTTATTTTTGATTTTTGTCGGCGCGATATTGCTTTGGCTTGCTTACGAAGTGATCACGTTCCCGTCGATATCGAGCCTTAGGACCGAGAATCCGACGACATCCTCGCTGATCGAATACCGACTTTCGGAGGCACGGTCGGAAGGCCGCGAGCCGAAGAAATTCATGATCTGGACGCCGATCGACCAGATCAGCCCGAACCTGCAGAGAGCTGTACTCGCCGGCGAAGATGCGAGATTCTTCCAGCACAATGGTTTCGATTGGGACGCTATTCAAAAGGCCTGGGATGAGGCCGTAAAAGAAGGCGAAAAAGAGGCACGCGAAGAGGGCGATTACGACCCGAATGATTGGATCCCGCCGATGCCGAGCTTCAAACGCGGTGCATCGACCATTACGCAGCAGCTCGCAAAGAATCTTTTTCTTTCGGAAGACAGAAATTTCCTGCGGAAAGGACGCGAGGCCGTCTATACATACTTTCTCGAAAGGGAACTGACGAAAAAGCGGATCCTTGAGCTTTACCTGAATGTGATCGAATGGGGCGACGGTATCTACGGTGCCGAGGCTGCGTCGAGAACGTATTTTAAGAAATCGGCGTCGGACCTGACGCGTGAAGAGGCCGCGTTCCTTGCGGCGATGATCCCGAGCCCGCTGAATATCTTCAATCCGGCGAAAAATCGAAAGCGCGTGGTGCGGCGGCAGCGTGTTATATTGCGCGGGATGAATTCGATCAAGCTTGCATACACGGATAAATAAGCCCCCGGCGGCGTTAGCGATATCGGCTCAGGTGCGATAGACTTAGCATTTGCCGGTCGGGCCGGCGTTGAAAATTCAACATCATCTTGCAGATGAACCGGGAAAGCAGGTGTAACTCCTGCGCGATCGCGTCACCGTAAAAGTCGGGCCACCGGTACTGCAAGTTGCTGCCTAGAAAGGATGTTCGCGAAAAACATCGTAGGCCGGCACGGGTCAGATCGAAAAGAACCGCCCCTGTTTTCCTCGAGTGTTTTGACGCTCGAAAGAGGAATGATGCAGGTGCGGTTTTTTGAATTTAGAAAGTTTGTTGTCTTGGCGTTGGCGTTCGTCTTCTTCACGGGCGTCTCGTGCTCTTCTTCTCCGGTTTCCAATCAAAATGCGAATCCCGATACGCGTGTCTTTAAGGACGCGCTCGGGCGCGATGTCTCGCTGCCGAGGGACGTGAAACGTGTCGTGAGTCTTGCCCCGAACCTTACGGAGATGATCTATGCGGTCGGCGGCGGCGAAAAACTCGTCGGCGACACGACGTATTGCGATTTCCCGGAAGCGGCAAAGTCTGTCCAAAAGATCGGCGACACAATGAGCCCGAACATGGAGGCGATAATCGCGCTTCATCCGGATGTTGTCTTTGTCTCGACTGCATCGCAGATCGAGGCGTTTATGCGGACGCTCGCCGAACGCAATATCGCGGTGTATGTAGTTGATGCGAAGTCGGTCGAGGAAGTTCTTGCGAGTATACAGACGATCGGCGACATTCTCGGCACGAAGACCGAGGCTGATAAGACGGTCGCGGCACTTAAGGAACGTCTTGACGCCGTCAGAGCTCAGGTTCGCGGCAAGGCGGTCCGGCGTGTGTTCGTTCAGATATCGAAAGAGCCGCTATTTACCGCGGGCCGCAATGCTTATCTCAACGAAGCGGTGCAGATCGCGGGCGGCGAATCCGTTACGCGAGATGTGCCCGGAGCGTATCCGAAGCTAAGCCGGGAGACCGCGTTAAAGCTCGACCCCGACGCGATCATCATCTCCGACAACGAAGGAAATCATGAGCCGAATTCTGCTTTCGCGAAATCTGCTGCAGTAAAGAACGGACAAGTTTTTCGCGTCAATGCGGATCTGCTTTCAAGGCCCGGGCCGCGGATCGTTGACGGGATCGAGGCCGTTGCACGCGACCTTCATCCGGAGGCTTTCAAAGAAAAATAGATGAAGCGTGCAGTGAATATCGCAGTCGTTCTGCTTGCCGTACTTGCGGCGGCACTTGCGGCCGCGCTTCTTTTTGGCGCTGAGTGGGCGACGCCTTTCTCGACGGATGCGGGCGAGCAGGCGATCCTTTTCGACATTCGACTGCCGCGTGTCCTGCTCGGTGCCTGCGTCGGTGCGAGCCTCGCGGTCGCGGGTGCGGGTTTGCAGGCATTGCTGCGAAATCCGCTCGCCGAACCATATCTTCTCGGTGTCTCGAACGGCGCGGCGTTGGGCACGATGTTGGCGTTCGTTGTCTTCGGCAACTATGTGTTCGCAAGGCCGCTTCTTGCGTTTGCGGGTGCGGCGATCGCTTCGATGATCGTGTACAGCCTCGCAAGAACGCGTGCGGGAATGAACGTAGAGCGGCTCGTTCTATCGGGCGTGATCGTTACGACATTCCTCTCGTCGGTGATCATTATGCTGACGACGCTGCTTGATGCCGCACGCCTGCGGAGCTTCACATTTTGGCTGCTTGGCGATCTTTCGCAGGCGACGTGGAGCGGCGTTTATTTGAGTTTCGGGGCGGCGGTGATCGCGACGATCATTCTGACGACGCAGTCGAGGGCGTTGAATCTGATGATGCTCGGCGAACGCGATGCTGTCGATTTCGGCGTCGAGGTCGGCCGTGTTCGGCTGTTGGTTTTCGGGGCGTCGAGCCTCGTTGTTGGAGCGGCGGTCGCGGCAAGCGGTTCGGTCGGTTATGTCGGGCTCATCGTCCCGCATCTATTGAGGCTTGCAGTCGGCAGCGACAACCGCATCGTCGTACCGATGTCGGCGATCGCGGGTGCGGCGTTCGTCGTGCTCGCGGACCTTGCGGCGAGGGTGGCGATAGCGCCGCGTGAGCTTCCTGTCGGAGCAGTTACGGCCCTGCTCGGTGCGCCGCTTTTTATTTATTTGCTGAGGAAGAATTGATGCTTGAGGCGCGTGACATATCTGTTGAATACAACGGCAACGCGGTCTTAGCGAGCGCGAGCCTCAAGCTTTCGCCCGGCAGAATAGCGGCGATCGTCGGTGCGAATGGTGCCGGGAAAACGTCGCTTATCAAGGCACTAAACGGTTCTGTGCCGGTTGCAAACGGCGAGATCTTGCTCGACGGACGTTCGCTTGCATCGCTTTCAAGAGCAGAGATCGCACGCAACATCGCCGTCGTCGCACAGGAGACAGAATCGCGATTTCCCGTTACTGTTCGCGAATTCGTCCTGACGGGAAGATTCGCATACGGCAGCTCGTTCGGCTGGGAGAACGAGCGTGATATCGAGGCTGCGGAACGTGCGATCGCTGACTGCGAACTCAAGAAGTTTGCAGCACGCCGAATGAACGATCTTTCGGGCGGCGAACGCCAGCGAGTCGTTCTCGCACGCGCACTTGCAAGCGAAGGCCGCGTTCTGCTGCTTGATGAACCGACGGCAAACCTCGACCTTGCTCATCAGACGTTGATGTTCCGGCTCGTCGTTGAGCGTTGTGCCGAGCATCAATATGCCGCGGCGATCATCACGCACGATCTAAACTTGGCGGCGGAATTTGCCGATGAAGTTGTGATGCTCGCAAAAGGCAGGATCGCGCACATGGGTTCGCCCGCCGAAGTGTTAACGAGAGCGAACATTCGCGAAATTTTTAACGTCGAGGTTTTGCTCGACACAAATCCGTCAAGCGGGAAGGCCCGCGTGACGCAAGTTTACTGACGCAACCATCGTTTGGCCGTTTGAAAGAAGGAAGTTCGGTGAAATTCCGACGCTGCCCACGCAACCGTTAAAGCCGGGAACTTTTTTCCGACTCGGCCCCGGAATCTTGGACGACTCCTTGCGTGGACGCAAGGTCGGAGGAAAAATGAAACTCTTATATCTTACTTTTCTACTCATTGCCGCGGCTTTTACCGTCTCGGCACAACAAACAGGACAGATCAGCGGCAAGCTTACGACGCCCGCGGGTGCGAATTCGAGCGTTTCGAAAGAAGATGTGCGGATCCGCCTTTTTCGCGCAGCCGATAGAGCGGCGTATAGCGAGACGACAGCCGACGCGAACGGACAATTCGCCTTCAACGCCATTCCGGCAGGCTCATATTTGATCTCTGTCGAATGCAGTTCGTGCGTTCGAGCGGAGAGGAACACGGCGATCAGCGTGAGCGCTAACGCGACCACCGAGATCACGATCGAGCTGCCGATCGCTAGCATTAACGAGACAGTTACGGTTGCGGCAGACACGGCTCAACCGCTTGAGAATGTATCGAAGACGGTGAACGTCATCGGCGGGCAGGAGATGCGCGACCGCGCAGATTACACGCTGATCGAGAGCTTGCGGACGATCCCCGGATTCCGCGTGCAGCAGTTGGGCGGATTCGGGCGAACTGCGTCGATCAAGGCACGCGGGCTTCGCAATCAGGACACGGCGGTCCTGATCGATGGCGTGCGGTTTCGCGATCCGTCGTCGATCTCTGGCGACGCAACGCCGTTCTTGAGTGACCTGACGCTTACAAGCGTGAGTCGCGTCGAGGTGCTTCGCGGTTCGGGCTCGTCGCTTTACGGCACGAACGCGATCGGCGGCGTGGTGAGTTTTGAGACGCCATCCGCACGGAGCGGAACGCACGGCCAGGTGAGTGGGAATTTTGGCGGCATGGGCTTCGGACGTTTTCGCGGAACACTTTCGCACGGCACCGCGGACGGCAAATACGGCATCGGCGGCGGCATTTCGCGTACGGCGTTTACAAAAGGCATCGACGGCGACGACAACGCGGACAACACGAATTTCCAGATGCGGACCGATCTGCATCCGACGAAAACGACAACGATCTCGGCGGCATTTTTCTTTTCGAACGCAAAGGTTCGCTTGAATGTCGGGCCGGACACCGCGGGCACTATGCCGGCGACGAACAGCATCATTATCGACGCCGATCCGCTTGTGAACTTCACGCCGGATCAGGATGATCCCGATGCGTTTCAGCGTTCGAGATTCTTTTCGGGGCACGCAAATGTCTCGCAGCAGATCGGCGAGAAGGTCGTGCTTTCCGGTTACTATCACGTCGTCGATACAAGGCGGCGGAATGATGACGGTGTGCTCGGGCCGGGCTATCAGAGCGCTTCGACGAGCGTTTTTGACGGCAGGATCGACACCGTGAATGCAAAACTCACGTGGGTGGCGAACGGCTCGAACACGGTCTCAGGCGGCTACGAATTCGAGCGCGAGCGATTCGGCAACGAAGGCTTAACGCCGGCGGGAACGAGCGATTTCTTTACGCGTGCGGCGCAATCGAGCGACACGATCTTCTTGCAGGGATTGTCACAGCCGCTCGGCGGACGCTTGCAGCTTGCGGGCGGCGTGCGTTATCAACGGTACCGCTTGGGACAGCCGTCGTTCAGCCTTACCGGTTCGCCGTATCAAGGCGTGCAGCTAAACTCGCCCGCGGGAGCTTTTACGCTAGACGGCGCGATCTCTTACTTTTTCCCGACGGGGACGAAGCTTCGCGCGCACGTCGGCAACGGCTATCGCGTACCGTCGCTCTACGAGCGTTTCGGAACATTCTATTCGACGTGGCCGAGTCCGTCATTCGTGGCGCTTGGCGACCCTTCGCTCAAGCCGGAAAGGTCGATCGCGTTCGATCTTGGCGTGGACCAGACAGCCTTCCGAGATCGGCTGCGGCTCTCGGCAACATACTTCTGGACGCGTCTGACGGACATTATCGGGTACGGCAACGTAGTTCCGGATATCGGTACGACGCCGAGGCCGTTTGGCGGTTACGAGAATCAGAAAGGCGGCCGTTCATCGGGATTTGAAGGTAGCGTAGCGGCGAAGCCGACGCGTACGACGGATCTGTTTGCGTCGTACACGTTTACGGACAGCCGGAACCGAACTTCGCCCGTTGCGGGCAGCGGCGTGCTGCGTGCGTTCGGAATTCCGAAGCATCAGTTCACGCTCGTTGCGACGCAGAATTTCGGCCGTTTCTGGGTGAATTTCGATCTGCTGGCGACCAGCGATTACCTGGCACCGATCTTCAGCAACGCGACGTTCGGAACATATGTCTATCGCTTTCGCGGCAACCGAAAAGGCGACCTGACCGCGGGCTACACCTTCAAACTGAACGGCGAGGACTCGATGAAATTAAGGCTCTACGGAACGATCGAGAACGTTTTTGATAATGAGTATTACGAGAATGGTTTTCGTACGGCGTCAAGAACGGGAAGGCTCGGCGTGACGTTCGGGTTTTAAGAGCTCGAGGGAAAGATTGCCCGCGAATAGCACGAATCAACGCGAAATATGACTTGAGTTTTACCTAAGTCTATTCGTAAAAATTCGCGTCATTCGTGGGTAGAGAAAAGATAGCCCGCGAAGCGTGCGAAAGAATTTGCCCGCGAATAACACGAATCTGCACGAATTGACCAAGATGTAAATCTAGTCCTGATTCGCGCTGATTGGCGGTATTCGTGGGCAAAAGTTGTTGTGTCATTCGCGGGCAAAATTGCCGTGCTATTAGCCGACTCGCAGAACATCGAGCTGTGGTAAAATAGCCTTACGAGGGCTTAAGCTTTATGAGAAATGCGATATTTGTTGGCTTGATCGTTGCGATCTCGTGTGTTTCGGCCGCCGCGCAGACGCGGCACACGATCACTAATCTCGACCTTGAAAAATATAGGGATTCGCGTGTTGCGGCCGAGAAGGAGCTTAGCGAGAATTATGCGAGCCTCGGCTTTCGTTCGCCCGAGGAACGAGCGAAAAGCGATGCGGAAGATGCTCGAGCATTGACGGCGTTGTCGGAAAAGCTTCGTGCCGAGCGCGTCAGCCAGGAGCAGGCCGCTGCCGCGTCTGAGGCCTGGGCGGCGTACTATCGCGGACGTGCTGCGTTGCAGAATGGCAGCGTCGTTTATTTGCCGCAGCCAACGGGCCTTTATTACGGCTACGTCTATTACGGCAACCGCTGGCATTTCAACAATATTCAACGTACATATCAGCAGCCCGGCTACTTTGCCGGCGGCAATTTTTGGACGACAGGACCGGCCACGCGTCCGCGTCCGCGTCCGCTTTTTGTAACGCCGGAACCGAGGAATTGATCGACTTTCTGTTATGAAACAAGGTTGGGAAGCCGTAATCGGCATGGAAATACACGCGCAGCTTGCGACCGAGACGAAGATCTTTTGCGGCTGCCGCGTTGAGACGGGCGGCGAGCCGAATTCGAACACGTGTCCGGTGTGCCTCGGCCTGCCGGGTGCTCTGCCTGTTTTGAATGCACGTGTTGTCGATCTTGGGGCACGCGCGGCGATCGCTCTCGGGCTTGAGTTGCAGGAGACGAGCGTCTTTTCGCGAAAGAATTATTTCTATCCCGACCTGCCGAAAGGCTATCAGATCTCGCAATACGACAAGCCTTTCTCGGCGAACGGCGAGCTGACGATCTTGACATCAGAGCGCGATGAGCACGGGCGGGCGACCGAATGGCGTCCGATGACGATCCGCATCGAGCGTATGCACCTCGAAGAGGATGCAGGCAAGAACGTTCACGAGGGCCTTCCGGACACCGACAAATATTCATACGTCGATCTCAACCGCGCCGGAACTCCGCTTGGCGAGATCGTAACGGCGCCGGATTTTCGCACCTCTTGGCAGGCGTATGACTACGTGAATCATGTTCGCAGGACGCTGCAATGGGTCGAGGCAAGCGACGCCGATATGGAGAAGGGGAACTTACGCTGCGAGGCGAATGTCTCCGTTCGGCGGGTAGGCGAGACCGCGTTCAATAACAAGGTCGAACTGAAGAATCTGAATTCAGTACGCTTTATGCAAAAGGCGATCGAATTCGAGATCGAACGTCAGATCAAAGCACACGAGACGGGCGAGGAAGTTCGCCAGGAGACACGGCTTTGGGATGAGAAGAACAGCGAGACGCGCGTGATGCGTTCGAAAGAGGACGCACACGATTATCGGTATTTTCCGGAGCCGGACCTTCAGCCTCTGAAGCTTTCGATGTCGTTCATCGAAGACGTTAAGAAGCAAATGCCAGAGCTGCCGGACGCGATGCGAGACCGCTTTATCGAGGTGTATCAACTTAGTTTCGCTGATGCTGTTCAGCTTACGAGCGATAAGGCGCTTGCGGAATATTTCGAGACGGTGTCGCACGTTTCGGCGAATCCGAGAGCATCTGCAAACTGGATCCTGGGCGAACTTACGCGCGAATTGAATGCATCGGGCAAGGGAATTGAAGACTCTTTGGTCTCGCCCGAAGACCTCGCGGAGCTGATCGTTACCCTCGAAGGCGGCAAGATCAACAATAATCAGGCAAAAGAAGTATTGGCCGAGATGTTCGCAAGCGGAAGACCGCCCGGCGAGGTCATCTCCGAACGCGGATTCGAACAGGTTTCGGACAGCTCGGCGATCGAGGCATTGGTCGATGCGGCGATCGCGAATAATCCGGCACAGGTCGAAGCTTACCGCGGCGGCAAAGAAGCGTTGTTCGGCTTTTTCGTCGGGCAGGTGATGAAGGCTTCCGGAGGGAAGGCAAATCCGGGCGTCGTAAATCAGATATTGAAAGAGAAATTGTAGTCTGGCCCGGTACCGCCGAAGAAGTAGATCGGGCGTATTTATCAAGCATGGAAAAGATCGAGGGCAAGGTCGCGATCGTGACCGGCGCAACCAAAGGTATTGGGTATGCCATCGCGGAATCTTTGGTGAAGAACGGTGCGAAGGCATTTATCTGCGGGCGTTCAAAGAGCGATGTGACCAAGGCCGTGGCGAATCTGTCCGCATGCGGCGAAGCGGCAGGCGAACCGTGCGACGTTCGAAGCGAAGATCAGGTTCGGCAGATGATAGAGCAGGCGGCCCGCGTCTTCGGCGGTGTCGATATTCTTGTGAATAGCGCGGGTGTCGGCTTCAACGGCACGACGGTCGAGGAAACGAGCGGCGATATCTTTCGCCAGACACTTGAGACGAACCTCTTCGGGATGTTCTACGCGTGCCATTATGCGATCCCGTTGATGAAGGAACGCGGCGGCGGTTACATAATCAACATCTCGTCCCTTATGGGACAATATGCCCAGCCGAAGGCCGCTGCCTACAACGCGTCAAAATTCGGCGTCAACGGGTTTACCGAGGCGCTTATGCAGGAAGTTCGCGCTGACAATATAAAGGTTACGGGCATCTGTCCCGGCAGCGTGAACACGTACTTTGGCGGTGACACGCCGTCCGATGAAAAGGCATGGCAGCTGCAGCCGGCGGATATTGGTGAGGTCGTGCTCGATCTTTTCAGAATGGATGAGCGAGTGCTTCCGAGCAGGATCGAATTGCGTCCGAGCAAACCGCCGCGAAAGTAACGCCTCAATTCAAGGTAACTGTAAGTTCCTTCAAATTTTCCACCTTCAACGGCTTAACGAAATAGTAAGACGCACCGAGTTCGGCGGCACGCAGGCGATGGTCGTCGGTGTCGAGCGACGTTACAAGTGCGACCGGGATCGCGGCGAGATCCTCGGAACCGCCGATCGTCTCGAGTAGCTGCCAGCCGTCCAAACGCGGCATTTCGACATCGGACATAATTAGGTCAGGCTTCCACGAGCCTGAGAGCAGGACCTCGAGGGCTTCGACGCCGTCGTTAGCGGTGATCGTCCTGAATCCGGCATTCTCGATCAGCGTTGTATTGTGCTTGCGGATGCTCGCGCTGTCATCGACGACGAGCACGAGAGGTGCAAGGCTCTTGTCCTTGGTGAGCTTTTCGATCTTCGCTGCGGGGGCAGCGGCGTGGACCGGCACACGCAGGACAAATCGCGTGCCTTTCAAAGGCTCCGACATTATCTCGACGGTGCCGCCGAGATGCTCAACGCTCTCTTTTACGATCGACATGCCGACGCCTCTGCCGGCGTTCAAATTGATCTTTTCAGCGGTGGTCAAACCTTGGGCGAAGATCAGCTGGCGAGCTTCAGCGTCCGAGAGCTTCGCGGCATCTTCGTAAGAGAGAAGGCCGCTCTTGATGGCACGCTGCTTCAAGGTTTCCGCAACGATACCGCGGCCGTCATCTTCGATCGAGATGAGAACGAGGCCGTCCGCAGCACGCAATTTTACGACGATGCTGCCTTTCTCTCGCTTGCCCAGGAGGCGACGCTGATCCGGCGGCTCTATGCCGTGCACGACGGAATTTCGGAGCAGATGGAGGAGCGGTTCGACGAGGGCGTCGATGAGCAGCGTGTCGATCTCGACGTCGCCGTTCTCGATGGTAAGGGCAGCGTACTTTCCTTCTTCCTCGCAGGTTACGTGGACCGCTCGATTCAGTCGCGTCTCAAGAGTTCCGAACCGCTGCATACGGACGCGACGCAGATTATCGACCAGTGCACCGGTGATCTCGTGAGCGTTGAAAAGGATCTCCGAAATGCGGTCGGAATCGGCCTCAGAGTGAGTGTCGCGGAGTTCGGCAAGCGCCGTCTCAAGCATCTCATTATTGGACGCAAGTTTCGTTGCGAGTTGGATCAGATCATCAAGCCTTTCGAGCGAAACGCGAACGATCGGCGAATGTAGCTTCTTGTCCGGCTTGCGGAATGGCGAAACGGAACGCGGCTTTGGCTTTTCGGCCTTATCTGCGGAAGCGTCTAGGGACGCGATCGCATTTGCAAAACGTTCGCCTAGGTCGGTAACTGCATCGCCGGTGCTGTGCGTGCCGACGACGGAGCCAAGTTGGCTTAAGGCGTCGTAAAGAAGCTCTATGATCGACGGGTCGGCGGGCCGATCGTTCTCGACGAGCTTGTCGAGAAGGTCTTCCATCTGGTGCGCAAGCTCTGATGCTTTTTTAAGGCCGACGACGCCTGCGGCACCCTTAAACGTGTGGGCACTGCGGCGTATATCCCAGAGTGCGGATTGAGATTCCGCTCCCGTCTGGAGACGACCGAGGTCGTTTGCGATCTGTGAAAGAAGGTCGGTCGCTTCGGTGCGGAAAATGTCTAAAGTTTCCTCGTCGATCTCAAACTCTTCCTCGACCCGGGCGGACGAGGCTTCCTCCGTTTCTTCGTTCGAGACGCGAGGTGCGATTTGATCGAAAGACGCGTCGAGAAAGCCGGTCACATCGTCGACAAGCCCGCCGGATAGGAGCGGAGCCTCGAGGAGCGCGGATTCGATCTTTGCGACGAGGTCGAGGATCTGATACGCATCGTTTGAAGAAGCAACTCCGGAGGAAAAGAGCGTATCGAGAGCGGTCTCACATTCGACAATCGTTGCGGTCACGTCATCAAGGCCTTGCTCGGCCGTCTGTGTCTTCAATTCGCGAAGGGCACGCGCGGCAACGGCCAAGTTACCCAATTCACCGCCTGTTTGGGCGACGACGAGTAAGCTTGACCGTGCAAGGGAGATCTGCCTTTCGGCAGATTCCAAAAATGATTGTAATTCGGAGGTTTCCATTCGCGGACACACAAGCTCGCGCGAGCTTGCCTGGGTAAGAGCGGCCTCACCCAGCCGCAGATTATTCTACAACAGGTTGCGCCGGTTGCGTCAGATAAGTGTCCAGGGCCTTCATAAGGGTCTCGGGCCCGAACGGCTTCGTGATGTAGCCGGTGCAGCCGGACATCTTGCCGCGAACCTTGTCAAAGAAACCATCTTTGCCTGAGATCATCACGACGGGAACATCCTTCGCCGTCTCGTGGGATCGGATCATCTTGCAGACCTGATAGCCGTCCATCCGCGGCATCGTAATGTCGAGAAGAACGAGTTCGGGCGTGAAATTATCAATTGCCTCCATTGCCTCGACGCCATCAGCCGCGCAAATAACGGTGTGGCCGTGCTTCTCGAGTTTGTTCGAGATCAGCTTGCGGACCGTTGCACTGTCGTCAACGACCAGGATCGAGCAGCCTTTCGACTTCGAATCGGCCGAAGCGTCATGACGATGGATCTCGTCGAGCCGGATCGCAAGGGAATTGACCTGCGAAACGAGAATGACGTTGTCAGGGTCGAGACGAGCAGCTTCCTGCAAATAGCGAAGGCCACGGTCGAAATTCTTTAGGTTCAGATGGCCAATGCCAAGGTCGGTAAGCTCGCGAGCCGAGAATTCGCGTGTATTCCAGGAAGCTTCCATCTCTACGACAGCTTCGTGGATCTGCTCAAGGTCGCCCGTGTTGCTTGCCAGAATGCTCTCTATATCATCGAGCGAAAGGATCGCCCGGCAGTCTTTGCACGAGAAAGCTTGCGGTGCGATCTCTGCCGCACAGAACGGGCATTCGTACTCAGGTTTAGAGGCGATCAGCGGAGCGCCGACGGTTTCATGAATGGCGGCTTCTGCAGCGATCTCCTCAGCACTCTGAGGTGCTTCTGAGGGTTCTTCCGAGAATCTCTCGTCGTATGCCTTTAGAAAGCCTTCTACGCCATTCGAGGTTTCGGCCTGGGCAGGGAAATCGATGACTGTGCTTTCAAGGATCTTGTCGCCGTCATCGAAAAGCGGCTCTTCTGGCTGCTCGACCTTGCGGTCCTCGGCCAACTCGTTGAATGGAGAACCGTCGGGGATGCCCTGCAACTGTTCGGCGTCGGCGTATGAATGGGGCCGCACGCTTTCGTCGTCAGAGGAAATGTGGATCTCGCCATCGAAGTGAGTTTCGACCTCTTCGATCGGATCGAGAACATCGGCTTTTTCGTTAGCTTCGAGCTCTGCAAGGACCGCCGCCATGATCATCGGATCGACCTCAGGCTCGCTCTCACTCTTCGGGATGTATTCCGGGGCAGGCTCGACCTTTTCCTCTTCTACGAAGAAGACCGGCGGATCGACACGGGTCTCGAGACCTGTCGGCCGAGGCGGTGCCTCCTCAAGCGGCACATCGGTCGGCATAGCGATGGCAGACGCATTGCTCTCACCCGCGTCTTCCTGAACGACCGGCTGTTCCGGTTCTTCCGCGACAGCCGGCTGTTCGGGAACTTCCCGTGCGACGGCTGCGTTCAATTTGGTCAGAAACTCACGGCCGGCGGCTGCGAATTCATTCGAGGGTTCCAGGCTGAGAACACGTTCGTAGCAGAGTAGTTTTTCTTCGATGCTCGACGAGATATGCGAGCGAAGCGTCCATGCTTCGACGCTCGCGAGGTTGTCCGCCAGGAAGTCGTCGAGTTCGCTCAATGCCTCGTACCAATTGCCACCTGCGACCGTCTTCTGTACGGCGAGGTAACGCTGTTCGATGCGGGCATCGTCGATCGCGGCAAGTGCCGTGCGGGCGTCGTCGTTTTCGGGGTTGATCTCAAGGACGCGATTCAAAGACTCGATCACAACGGATTCTTCCGGAGCGATCGACGCCTTCCAAAACCATGCCATCTCACTCTTTTCGTCGTTGGCGATCGCCTTTTCAAAGCAATCCATCGCAAGCGCGAGGTTCCCTTCGTCCTTCGCGGCAACCCCGCGATGCACGAAATTCTTTGCGATGAGCGAGCAGGTCGATGCATGCCAATCCAGCGCACGCTGGTTTGACGGGTCACATTCGAGAACCTTGTTTAGAAAGACGAGAAGCTCTTCTGGGTACTCGCTTATCGAGGCGAGCCACATCCAGGCTTCGGAGTTTGCAGGATCCTTGTCCGTCGCTTGCGTCAGAAGAACGCGAGCGCGGGCGCGATCACCTGCTTGCGCTGCAGCGACGCCTTCGGCGACGAGTGCACGAAGGTCGGCTGCATAAGCTGCGGTGGGAGCAGATTCGCCAACAAGCGTCTCTGCCGAATTGGAGGCGGAGGGGTCAATTTTGAGTCTCATAGGTCAGGGTTTTTGGCTGATAAGAAGAATTCGCGAACTACGTTTCGGGCCACCAAGACAGGCTGCGCCCAATAAGACACTAATGCGATAAGCAACTCTAATGCCATCAAAAACGCCAGGAAACGCAATTACGGAAACCGCACAAAAATCGTGTAAAATGTTGGGTGTAGTGGACTTATTGAGAGCGCGGTTGTTCTGCAACTCAGTGCAAAATATGGCCAAAATGACAAAATTTGTTACTTTAGGTTGACAAAAAAGTGCGACCTTCCGGCGGTATGGCGATGGGCAAAAAGGACGTGTTGATCATCGGCGGCGGGCCCGCGGGAATGGCTGCGTCGATCTGGTGCGCCGACCTGAAAGTGACGCATTTGGTGCTCGAGAAAGAGGCCTCGACCGGCGGCCAGCTTCACAAGATCTACAATCCGATAACGAATTATCCCGGTATAAGAACGACCAACGCACGCGAGCTTGCCGAGAATATTGCGGACCAGGCGGCGGCTCTCGGTGGCGAGATGCGGATGAATTCGAGAGCGGCCTCGATCGACGCAGGATCGATGTGCGTTGAATTGGCTTCGGGAGAAAGGCTGCAGGCGAGGGCGATCGTGGTTGCGACAGGTGTTCGCCGGCGTCGGCTTGGCCTGCCCGGTGAGGCGGAACTTGGCGGCGTTCTCGAATCGGGAGCGAAGCAGGCGGCTGAAACCGATGGTTCGAGCGTCGTGATAGTCGGAGGCGGTGATGCGGCATTCGAGAATGCTCTGATCCTCGCAAAACACGCGTCTGAAGTTACGGTGATCCATCATTCAGATAGATTCCGCGCCCGCGAACAGTTCCTGGAACCGGCAAGACAGGATCCGAAGATCAAGATACTTGAGAGTACTGTTATTCGAGAACTTGTTGGGCAAAACGGCGTGCTGAAAGAGATCGTTGTTAAAGGAAAGGGCGGGACTCAGCGCATCGCGGCGGATCATCTGCTCGTGAGGATCGGCGTTGAGCCGAATTCGGAGCTGATCGAAGGGATCGTGAATCTCGATGCGAGAGGTTACGCAGTCACGGACGCCAACTGCGAGACAAGTGCCGCGATGATCTTTGCGATCGGCGACGTTGCCTCACCGCTTTCGCCCACGATCGCGACCGCGGTCGGACAGGCCGCGACGGCGATAAAGGTGATCAAGGCTCGGATCGCTAATTCGTAAATCGATCAGCGTGCGGCGAACGCATCTTCGCCCGTGGTCTGCATCAAATGACGAGTATCGTTAAGGGCGACGACGCGAATGTTGCGGCGGCTACGGATCTCGAATCTGTTTATTCCGCAATTCGACGTAATAAGCCAAGGCGTTGTTTTCGTTCCGCGGTGGATCGCACCCATTAGATGTAGCGTCAGGTAGCAGATAACGCCTGTGTGCGAAAAGATCGCGATGCGGTCACCCATGTGTGAGTTCAAGATCTTCCACAATTCCTCAGTGCTTCTTTCAAGAAGCTGACGATAGCTTTCGCCGTGCGTGATCTTGTGGTTGAGGTCGCGGTTCACCAGGGCGTAAAAATCGTTGGGGTAAGCGGCTTTTGATTCGTCGAAGGTCAGCCCCTCAAGCACGCCGACGTTCCGTTCACGAAAGGCTGACGTCGCGACGATCGGCACATCGATCAAACGCGACAGAGGTTCGGCGGTTTGAACGGCGCGGAGCAGATCGCTTGAATAGATCGCGGTAATGCCTTCCTTTTGCAGGGCTTGTGCGGCGGCATCGGCTTGTTTTACGCCGAGCGTTGAGAGGGGCGTCGGGCTGTGGCCGCCGAAGCGGCCCTCGGCATTGCCGGCAGATTGTCCGTGTCGAACGAGAAAGAGTTTAGTGATCGGCATCTAAATTTTCAAAGTCGTAAGGTTCGGGAGTTCGGGATCAATGAACTTCGAACCTTTAACTTTCTCGAAGCTGGAGCTTAAACGCCAACGGCTTCGGCCTGGAGTTTCTCCGTTTGATAATGTGTCCGCAACGCGTCGATGAATTCATCGAGCTGGCCTTCCATCACGAGGTCGAGCTGATGCACTGTCAGGCCGATGCGATGATCCGTTACGCGATTTTCTTTGAAATTGTAGGTCCGGATCTTCTCGGAGCGGTCGCCGGAGCCGACCATAGATTTTCGTTCCGCAGAAAGCGCGTCGTGTTGCTTTTGCTCCTCGATCTCCTGCAGGCGTGCACGAAGGACACGCATTGCCTTTTCGCGATTCTTGATCTGAGATTTTTCGTCCTGCATCGAAACGACAACGCCTGTCGGCAAATGCGTGATTCGGACCGCAGAATACGTTGTGTTCACAGACTGGCCGCCCGGACCTGACGAGCAAAAGGTGTCGATGCGTAGGTCATTTTGGTTTATTTGAACATCGACCTCTTCGGCCTCGGGAAGGACCGCGACGGTGATCGCTGAGGTATGGATCCGCCCTTGTGTTTCCGTCTGCGGGACGCGTTGTACGCGGTGGACGCCGCTCTCAAAACGCATCTTCGAATAGACGTTGTCGCCCTCGATCATCGCGACAGCTTCCTTGATGCCGCCAACGCCGGTGTCGGACGCCTCCATGATCTCCATCCTCCAGCCTTGGCGTTCGGCATAGCGGACATACATACGCAGCACCTCAGCGGCAAAAAGTGTCGCTTCGTCACCGCCGGTCCCGGCACGGATCTCGAGAATCACGTTCTTCTCATCGTTCGGATCTTTTGGAAGCAGAAGAACCTTTAGAGCCTCTTCGGCTTTTTCCAGGCGAGCTTCGAGATCAGCGGCTTCGAGCGCAGCCATCTCGCGCATCTCGTCATCATCGGCGATCTCCGCAAGGTCACGCGCACCTTCGAGGTCGGAGCGCATCTTCTTGACCTCGCGATATTTTTCGACGATCTCGCCGAGCGATCGATGCTGCTTCATCGTCTTCGCATAGGCCTTCATATCGGCCATGATCTCGGGTGAAGAGATCTGCTCGGTAAGTTCTTCGAAGTTCTTTTCGATCTGTTCGAGTTTCTCAAACATAGTTATCTAATTGTTCGCTTCTCGCCTCAGGCCGTCTCCGGTTCGAGCTTTAGCGATTCCTCGAGCGCACGGATCGCGACCTCGAGCTGTTCATCGTCCGGTTCCTGCGTCGTGATATTCTGCAGCCAGAGGCCGGGAAGCGTCATAATTTTGAAGATCGCGCCGGACTCTTTCTTAGCTGCGTAGCGTATGACCTCGTACGAAAGCCCGGCCACGAGCGGCATCAAGGCGATCCTGACGACGAGGTTCATCCAAAATGCGTCGAACTTAATGACCGAGAAGAGCACGATCGCTATGAGCATTACGACCATCAGAAACGACGTGCCGCAACGCGGATGCTGTCGCCGCTGTCCGGTGGCGTTCGCGGGCGTCAAGGGAAGGCCTTTCTCCCACGTGAAGACCGTCTTGTGCTCGGCACCGTGATATTCGAATACGCGGCGAATGTCCTTTAACCATGACATCGTCAAGATCATCGTTACGAAAAAGATCATTCGAATGACGCCGTCGATCAGGTTGAAGGCAAGCCACGAATGAGGCTTGATCTCCCAGATGTAAGCCTTGAGTGTCGTCCACCAGCCGGCATCTGCGGTCAAAAGCGGAGCGTCGGCCCAGCCCAACGCTATGAACGCGATATTCGTCAAAAGCAGCGGGGCGGCGATGAATAAGAGCACGTTAAAAAGCAGTGCGAAGGTGATGGATCCCGCGGCACTAAGCGACGAAGCCGCGCCCTTCTTTTTCGAAGGTCCGCTCTCCGGCATCACGACCTTTGCCGGTGCCTTTGTAAAGTCTTCGTCGGTCGTGCCGGTGGCAAGTGCGGGCTCAAGCTCACTCGCCGCGACGTTTTCGGCCTGCTTCTCCTCGTTATCCTCTTCCCAAACACGAGCGGAAAAATTCAGTGCCTTTACGCCGAGGGCCATCGATTGTACAAGCGTTGCTCCGCCGCGAAGGACGGGGAGTTTCAGCCACCGATACTTATCACTCCAACGCGGCAAAGCTTCGGCAGTGGTCGTGATCGAACCGTCCTTTCGGCGGCATGCGATCGCGTACGCCGAAGGTGTCCGCATCATGACGCCTTCCATCACGGCCTGGCCGCCGACGATCAGATCGCGCTCAACGGCAAATATCGAGTGAAGTAATTTTAAGGTCTTCTTTCCCATTGTCTTTCCGGTAGATTGACGGTAAATCACCTGTTATCCGTTGCCTTCGGTTTTGGCATGCGGCCGTTGCGTCGATAAGATCACGCTGAAGTGGCCGCTGCTCTCCAAATAGCACTGCTTCACGGTCGCCTCGCTCTCGAGTCCGTGTTCGCGAAGCACGCCGAGCATATCGTCCTCGGTGAGAAATTCCTGCCGAAGGTTCCTATCAATGAACTTCCCGTTCTCTATCAGAAGCAGTGGAGACGGCTCGAGCACTTTCCTCGCCATTACCGACTTGAAACCGAGCCAGTCGAACAGAACGTCCCAAAGGACGATCGTCAGTATCAGGATCAGGGCTTCGGTGATAGAGTGTGTCTCGCCCGCCATCCCGTTCTGAGCGGCGTCGGCGATCACCACGATCACGAGCAGGTCCGCCATGCCGATCGCTCCGGACTGGCGGCGGAATAGTCTCAGAATGAAATACATTCCGAGGTACATTATCGTGCCGCGGATCACGACCTCGAGGATCGATTCCGTCGGCATGAACATCGAGTTCCAATCGATAGCCATTTCTCTCTAACCGGACGAAATGAATAACGCCGCCTTGATTCTTGGCCTTTTCCTGCGGTTTCTATCCTCTTTTTCAAAAAAAGGCGAACCAAGGACGTCGGCGCTTCAAGGACGGCGTCAAAAATTTGAACAGCTAATAGTTGTAAGTCTCGATCTGCAAAATCGCCTTCTTACTTGGCAGCTTCAGCCGCGGCACCGCGCTGATAGCGTTTGTTGAATCGATCGACGCGTCCCGCCGTGTCAACCAGCTTTTGCTTGCCGGTAAAGAACGGATGGCAATCCGAACAAATTTCCACATGGAGGTCTTCGCCGAGCGTCGAACGCGTTTTGAACGTGTTTCCGCAGGCACAGACCACTGAGATCTCGTTATATGACGGGTGAATTTCTGGTTTCATAAGTCCTTTTCCTTCGCCGATTATAAGCGATGCGCAAGGGTTATAAGCGCAAACTAGCAATTTTAGGCACAAGAGGCGGAAAAGTCAACTTTTCGGCGGCAGATGCGTGTTAACGTCCGATATCCTCTATAATCGCAATATCTATGAAAAACCTCTTTCATTTAGCATTTCCGGTCAACGATCTAGATGCGGCTCGTAGATTCTATGGAACGGTTCTCGGCTGCCCGGAAGGACGAAGTTCGGATCATTGGATCGATTTTGACCTTTTCGGCCACCAGATCGTCGCGCACCTGGCCGAGGGCAGCGGGCCGCGTTCGTCAAATGCGGTTGATTCCGACGATGTGCCTGTGCCGCATTTCGGTATCGTCCTGCAGATGGATGAGTGGAAAGCACTCGCCGAAAGGCTGCGTGCGGCGGGCGTCGAGTTCGTGATCGAGCCGAAGATCCGGTTTGAGGGCCAGGTCGGCGAGCAGGCGACGATGTTCTTTATGGACCCAAGCGGCAACGCCCTTGAATTCAAAGGGTTTGGCGATTTCTCTCAGGTATTTGCAAAATGATCGCCAAATCCTCTATGACCTTTAAGCTGACCTTCGTCTTCGCTTTCATCGTCGCACTCGGTGCGGTCGCGTTTGGCCAAACACGTACGATCGCCATCACGATCGACGACCTTCCTGTCGTCTCAACGCGAACAGATCTTTCGAATCGTCAAGCGATCACGAAAAAGCTGCTCAAACACATCCGAAAGGCACGTGTGCCGGTCGTAGGCTTTGTTAATGAGAGTAAACTTTACGCGAACGGCGAACGAAGTGAGGCTCAGGTCGATCTTTTGCGAATGTGGCTTGACGCAGGCATCGAGCTTGGCAATCACACATACTCACACGTGAGCCTTCATAGTGTGCCGGTCGAAGAGTACAAGGCCAACATCATAAAGGGCGAAACGATCACGAAAGAATTGCTAGCGGAAAAGGGTCTGAAGCTTCGATTTTTCCGCCATCCGTATTTGATGACGGGCCTGACGCTCGACGTCAAAACTGACATCGCTAAGTTCCTCTCCGGCCGCAGCTACACGGTCGCACCGATCACGTTTGATAATGCGGATTATATTTTCTCGCGAGCCTATGACAACGCGTTCGACTCCGGGGATAAGGCGTTGATGAAACGTGTGGCCGCCGCGTACGTACCGTACATGGAGTCAAAGCTTGACTACTGGGAACGGCAGTCGATGAGGCTTTTTGGGCGAGAAGTGAGCCAGACGATGCTCATTCACGCGAACTTCATCAATTCCGACTATCTTGCTGACCTTATCAAGATGCTGCATCGGCGTGGTTACAAGGTCGTCGATCTCGAAACTGCACTAAAGGATGAAGCCTACAACCTTCCCGATACGTACACCGGGCGAGCAGGCATTTCGTGGATCCATCGATGGGCAATGGCAAAGGGGAGAGATAGCGTCCTTCCCAACGAGCCGGAGGTGCCTGAGTTCGTCATGAAGGCGTCCGGCTTTGATTCGGAGTAAACGGGTGTGAGATCAGCGAAGATCGTCATTATCGGCGGCGGCGTGGTCGGAGCAAGCGCGGCGTATCACCTGGCGTTGGGTGGCGAGACCGACGTCATTCTGCTCGAACGCGGTGCGATGCAGGGAACAGGTTCGACGGGTCGAGCGACGGGCGGCGTTCGGGAGCAATTCGGGACGGCGATAAACATCCGGATGTCGATGTACTCGATCGACTTCTTAAAGAATTGCGATTTTCATACTGGTTACGATCCGAAGGGCTATCTTTTCTTCGCGACAGAACAGCCCGTGCTTGACCTGCTGAAGCGAAATGCCCAAACGCAGGCGGAGCTTGGTGTCGAAGGGATCGAGATACTCGATCAGGACGAGATATTGCGTCGTGTTCCCGGAATGAATTGCGACGACATCATCGGCGGGACGTTCGGGCCGCGAGACGGCTTTATCGATCCCGTAGCGGTGATGCGTGGGTTCTCAAAACTTGCGGCGGATAAAGGCGTGAAGTTCGAGCTCGGACGAACGGCGGAGCGCATAAATGTTTCGGGCGGCCGTGTTGTGGGCGTTTCCACGGATGATGGCGACATCGGCTGCGATGCGGTCGTTGTTTGCACAGGTGCGTGGACGAAAGAGCTTGCCGCGACCGCAGGCGTTGAAATTCCTGTCGAACCGCTCCGAAGGCAGATCGTTTGGGCGAGATGCAACGAGGTTCTCCCCGCCAACTTGCCGATGGTGATCGACGCGGCGAGCGGCTTTCATTTTCGGCCCGCGATCGATTTTTGGGAGCCGAGTGCGAATAAGGTCCCGACTCGCGATGTTCTGCTGGCGTATCCGGACCGCGACGAATCGACGTCGTTCAATACGCAATATGATCCTGCATTTGGCGAGAAGGTCTATGAACTTGCACGCGGACGGGCAAAATTCCTGTACGAATCGACGCCGGTTGCCACGAAATGTCGGGCCGGCTTATACGAAAATACGCCCGACCATCACGCGATACTTGGCGGATGCGAAGTTGACGGTCTCTATTTTTCCACTGGGTTCAGCGGGCATGGCGTGATGCACTCGCCTGCGTCAGGCCGTGCGATCTCGGAGATCATCATGGACGGTAAGGCATCGTTTCTCGACGTCTCTTGTCTTTCGCTTGCGAGATTCGCTCAGGGCGAATTGCTTACCGAAACCGGGTACATCTAGCCCGTTCCAACTACGAGAATGAAAACGGCATTCATCCATCACCCAATTTACGAAAAACACGACACCGGACCGGGACATCCCGAAACTGCGGCTCGCTATCGCGTGATCTTGGACGCGATAAAGTCCGATGAGGAGTTGTGGCAGCAGCTCCTTGAGATCACGCCTGAGAAGGCAAGCCAGGGGCTCATACAAGCGGCACACACGAAGGAGCATTTTCGACGGGTTGAAAATGCGGTCGAGAATGCTGAGGGTATGCTTGATGCAGACACGGTCGTCTCGATGCGTTCGTTCGATGCTGCGATGCTTGCGGCCGGCGGTGCCTGCCGTGCGGTCGACGCCGTAATGAATGGCGAGGCAAAGAACGCATTCGTGAACGTTCGCCCACCGGGCCACCACGCAACCGCGCAAAAAGCGATGGGCTTTTGCCTCTTTAACAACGTCGCGGTCGCTGCCCGATACGCGCAGAATGCTTTCAAGCAGGTCGAGCGTGTCGCTGTGGTCGATTGGGACGTCCATCACGGAAACGGCACGCAAGGCATCTTTTATGACGATCCGTCGGTGTTCTTTTTCTCGATGCATCAGTATCCGTGGTATCCGGGAACGGGCAGCCGAGGTGAAACGGGCGTCGGACGCGGATTGGGGGCAACGATGAACATTCCGCTAAAGGCGGCGACCAAGGCTGGAGATCAAAGGCGGGCGTTCGAATCGGCGATCGACGAGATCCGGAAGAAGATCGTGCCGGACCTGATCTTTGTTTCGGCAGGCTTCGACGCACATCTTTCTGATCCGCTCGGCCAGCTTTGCCTCGAGGATGAGGATTTTGTCGCGATGACGCGCGTTATCAAAGAATGGTCAGACGAGGCCTGCGAAGGGCGTGTTGTTTCGGTGCTTGAAGGCGGTTACGATCTTGCGACGCTGGGCCAGACCGTCGGGGCACACGTTGCCGAGCTCGCACGGTAACATTTCATTCAGTTTCTGTGGTAGAATTCTCCTACAGCCGACAACCATCGACTTTGGGAGTTTTAGCGATGCCGGATCTTGAGATATCGTGCGTGCAATGCCGCGAGACCTTTCTCTTTACAGAGAAGGAGCAGGAGAATTTTTATCAGCGGAATATGATGGCACCTCAACGGTGTCCGAAATGCCGCTCAAAGAAAGCAGGGATGGGCGAGAACGCTCCTTCTCGTTTTGAGATCGTCTGCGATAATTGCGGGAAGCACGATACAGTGCCTTTCCAGCCAAAGGTCGGGCGTTCGGTCATGTGCCGCGAGTGTTTTGAATCGAGCCGCTCACGTGCCCGCGCGGGCAGCTAACCTTTCCGCCGAATGAGCACACCGGCAACCGTTTATACTCTTGCGGATGAGATCGCAACGATCGAGATGGATCGCCCCGATACGTTGAACGCACTTTCCCTCCAGCTAGTAACCGAACTTCGAAATGCAGTTAAAAAGGCCGTCGATGACGGAGCCCGTGTTGCCATTTTAAAGGGCCGCGGGCGTGCATTTTGCTCAGGCGGCGACCTGCGTGAGATGCGCTCGATGTGGGAACGCGAAGGCCGCATTGAAGCCTTTCTGGAAGAGCCGCTGCGTGCACTCCACGATCTGATCGCGTCGATATGCGAGGCTCCGATCCCGTTCATTGCGGCGGTCAACGGCGTTTGTGCCGGTGCGGGGACGAATCTCGCTCTTGCGTGCGACATCGTCCTGGCGGCAGACAATGCAAAGTTCAGCGAGGGCTTTGTCAAGATCGGCCTTTCACCGGATTGCGGCGGAACGTACTTCCTGCCGCGGATCGTTGGTGAAAAGCTCGCGGCCGAATTGTTGATGACAGGCGATGAGATCGATGCAATACGGGCCGAACGTATCGGAATGGTGAATTTCGTTGTTCCCGCGGAGGAGCTTGATGCGCGTGCCGCGGATCTTGCGCGAAAACTTGCTTCGCGTCCTGCCGGTTCGCTTGAGCATATTAAGCACTTGATGAATGTATCAGGTGGCAATTCGCTTCGAGAACAACTCGACCGCGAACACGAAGCGCAACTTGAATCCGGCCGCTCGGCGGATTTCAAGGAAGGCGTCGCGGCTTTTATGGAAAAGCGAAAACCCGAATTTCAAGGCCGCACTCGCTCGACGGATCTCGCTCAAGACGAAAAGTGATCATCTGCCGTTTGACACCAAAACCAAACGTGAATTATCTTATTATCTGAAATTGAAAGTCATTTTCAATAAAGGATTTCTCGATCCGAATTTTCAGTAACGAAACATAGCCCAAAAACAAATGAAGAGCTTTCGAAAAGTATTGTTCTGGATCCATCTCGTCGCAGGTGCGACCGGCGCCATCGTGATCTTCATTATGTGTGTTACGGGCGCGGTGCTTTCGTTCGAGAAAAATATCATCGAGTTTGCGGAACGCGACCAGCAACGAGTTGCTGCAGTAACAGGCGAAAGGCTGCCGGTGAGCCGACTGATCGCATCTGCGGCGGCAGCAAAGCCTAACGCAAAGCTTGCGAGCCTTACGATCCCATCCGACCCGGCGTCTAGCGCAACGATCTCGCTCGGGCGTGAAGGGCGGCTTTTTATCGACCCGTACACAGGCAACGTGCTCGGCGAGGGAAATGCGGCCTTGCGCGGATTCTTTTCGACGATGACATCGCTGCATCGATGGCTTGCTCTCGAAGGCGACGGGCGTGCGTGGGGCAAGGCGATCACGGGATTTTTCAATGCGATGTTTCTCGTGCTTGCGATCACCGGGCTTTACATCTGGATGCCGCGGAAGCTGAGCCTTCGCAATATCAAGCCTGTTCTATGGTTTCGGAAAACTCACACCGGAAAGGCGAGAGATTTTAACTGGCACAACGTTACGGGATTTTGGTGTTCGCTTGTTCTGATCGTCCTGACGGCGACAGGAATGGTCATTTCGTATCGATGGGCAAGCGATCTTGTTTATACGTTGACGGGAAACGAGCCTCCGGCTCAGCAGGCGAGAAAAGAGCCGGGAGAAAAGAAGGCCGAGGTGCCGGCAACGCCAGAGCAACTCGACTCGCTTTGGGCCGCCGCAATGACGCGGAACGATGGCTGGAAGTCGATGTCGCTGCGGCTGCCTGTCGTCGAAGAAGCCGTCTTTACCGTCGATGAAGGGAAGTATTGGAATATCTTTGGCCGATCGACGCTGACGCTGAACACAGCGACCGCCGAGGTCGCAAAATGGGAGCCATATTCTGACCGAAATGCAGGCCAGCAGCTTCGAACCTGGATGCGATTTACGCACACTGGCGAATCGTTCGGCTTTGTCGGCCAGCTTGTTGGATTTATCGCCTGCCTTGGGGGAGCGTTGCTTGTTTACACAGGCGTTGCCCTCTCGGTCCGTAGATTCGCACGCTGGCTGAAGCGGCGTCGTACAGCAAGGTCACCTCGGCGAGAGCTTGCCGAAAATAGTATTTGAAGTTTGCACACACCACCCACCTTTTAACCGTAAAGCACACACGCGTTCGCACTAACGGGCATGTTCTGGACAAGAACGTGCCCGCCCGCCTTTTTTTGTTAGAGGCAAATATTGAAAAGTTCTGAGGCATCGGTATTCTCTTCTAGTGCGGTCACTTTCGTATTCAGAGCTGATTCGTGGAAATCGCGATTTTCGAAACCTTCTTGCCGGGCAGTTCATTTCAGAGCTCGGTAACTGGTTCAACTTTATCGCTGCGCTCGGCCTCGTGCGTCTCGTCTCCGACGCGTCACCGCTCGCGGCCGGGTTATTCTTTGTCGCGAGACTGATCCCTTTCGCGATCATGTCGCCGATCGCCGGCACGTTCGTCGATCGATTTTCGCGGCGCAAGGTGATGATCGTAACCGACGTCTTACGGACGGTTATCGCCCTCGCATTCTTGCTGGTCAAGGATCCGGGCGACCTTTGGATCGCATATCTTGCGACGGTCTTGCTCCACACGCTCGGAGCCTTTTTTGACGGAGCAAAGAATGCGGCCGCACCGAATCTCACGGGCCGCGAAGGCCTGCTCGCGGGAACGGCCTTGCTCTTTTCGACGAAGTTCCTGTTGATGGCGATCGGGTCAGCGCTAGGCGGTTGGGCGTCGGCGGCTCTCGGCTATCAGATCGCATTCATTATCAACGCTGCGTCATTTTTGATCTCGGCCTACACCGTTTGGCTGATCCCGGAAGATGCTGTAAAGGAGGCGGAAGAAGGCGAAGTTCGCGAAAAGCGGAGCTTCATTTCCGATCTGAAAGAAGGGCTTGTCTATTCTGTCCGCAACCATTTCGCTCTGACGATCTTGATAATGAACATGATCTGGGCGACGGGCGGCGGTGCGATCAATGTAGTATACGAAAGGCTCGGCGGCGTTTATTTTGCGGAGACGGAAGGCTGGAATCCTGACGCTGCGGTCGCCATTTTGTGGACGGCATCGGGCATCGGGATCACGCTCGGAATGATGATCGCACACCGTACGTCGATCTACCTTGACCGCACGGGCAAGCATCGTTCATTCATCGGCTGGACGCTGATCGCACATGGCATCGTCTTCGCGGTCGGCGGGCTCGTGCCGACGTTGTGGCTATTTACGTTATTCAACTTCGTGTCGCGGGCCGTTGTAGGTGTTGAATACGCCGTCCAGGAGACGATGTTCCAGCGCAGTTTGCCGGACAAGATCCGCGGACGCATTTCGACGCTCGACCGTGGGGCAGAGATGACGGTATTCGGGATAATGGCATATGCGTCGAGCGAGCTAATGTATTACATCACGCCGCAGACGCTTACGATCGCATCGGGAATATTGTCTGCATTCGCCGGCGTTGTTTGGTTCATTCGCGAACGGTCCGAACGGCCGGATGAAGTTGTTGTTTAGGCGATGACGATGACTGCCTTGGTTCCTGTAAGCTCGGAAAGATCCTTTGTATAGACGGTCTCAACGCGGCGGAATTCACCGACCGTGTTGACGATATCCTGCGTTGATAAGAAACCGGTTTCCATGAACGCGATAGCCCATTTTTTCATATAGCCGGCACGATCGAGTGTGTTTTCCAACAGACGCAGATACTGCGAACGTGTCTCTGTGGCGGCTCCAAGGTTGTCGCCGATCGTGTTCTCAAGATCGTTCCAAAATGAAGTATCGTTGCGGATCCATTCCTCACGCCAGGCTTTGATCCCGAGTGCGTGACGAATGCCTTTCGAATGAGGTGCAGGCAGCCGCAGGAACATCAGATCGCTCGCCCGCTCGACGGTCGCGGGGTCGGCCAGGAATTGATCGACGGGTTTGTTCCAGCAGGTGGAATGCCCCTTGATCGGGTCCGGTTCGATCGACCAAAGCCGGCGAAATGCATTCGAAAGCGGCTGGCGAAGCTCGCGCGTTTGCTCGGTGAATGATAGTGCATAGCTGCCGGTCGCGATCGCCAATGTACCGGCAAGCGAGCGCGTAAACGCTGAGTTCAGCTTCTCGACGTTTCTTCGTACATTGTCGAACCACCAAGCGTCAACCTCCGAGAACCAGTTCAAGAGTCCGGGATTCTGAAGTTTATAGCCAGGCACGTAGGCATCCTCGAGTACCATGTTCACGTCGTCCGGTGAAAGACGTTCGTCATCATTCTGAACACGCCCGACGCCCGCGACCCACTCCGAAAGCAGCGGATCGTTCGCGGAGACGCGAACTCGGCGGCGTTTCAGATAAAGCGAGAGTGCGGCATCGGCAGAGAGCGGCAGCGCGGCCGATGCAAATTTCAGCCGATGCAGAACATTCTGCTCGAAGGCGAGGCAGCCGTGAAAGGTCGGGTTCGCGGTCATACGTTGAATGGGTCTGCTGCTGCGGGCAGTGATAAAAAGACCTTTACGATCGTCGGGTCAAACTCGATGCCGGCCCATTCGATCAGATATTTCTTTGCGCTTGCTTCCGGGTATTCCGCACGGAATGGCCGAGCGGAACGCAACGCGCCGTAGGCGTCCGCGACGCGCAGGATCCGGCTCTTGAGCGGGATCTCCTCGCGGACCAATCCGTCCGGGTAGCCCGAACCGTTCCACCATTCGTGGTTCCAGCGGATCACGAGTTGGACGGCGCGGCCCGCACCAACTTTTGCGGCCTCTTGTTCGCCGATAACCGAATGCCGCCGAAGGTCGAGACGCTCTTCGGCAGAAAGGATGCGTGCGGCACGAATGTATTCGCGGTCCATTCGGAGCTCGCCGATATCGCGAAGGAACGCGGCCTGCTTCAGCATTTCGATGTCGTCCGGTACAAGATGGATAGCGGCTCCGATCGCGGCACAGAGTGAGGCGACGCGGCTCGAATGGCCGGATCGAAAGCCCGTAAATACGTCGATCTCTGCGGCTTTTTCAAGCAGCTTGGCGTCAATGGTGCTTTCCGGGGCGACAAGAGTGTGCATCTTCGTTCCGTCTTATAGTTTCGCTTTTTTATGCTTCGGAATTCAACCCGAGATCGCTGGCTTCCGCTTCATTACTTGAGAGAATCAAGCATTTCGCGGGCCTCACGATGGTTCGGATGAAGCGCGAGCAGACGCGTCAATTCACCCTCTGCGCGCTTCAGCAATCGTACCTTGATGAAAAAGTGAGACAGCATCAGGCGGTATTCCACGGACGTCCCGTCGAGTCGGATCGCTGCCTGCAATTCGCCTTCGGCCTTGTGCCGATGCTTGTCATCTGCCGAGAGAGCAGAGCCGTAATATGCTCGGTACCTCGCGTTTTGCGGATCGGCATGGGCGGCGCGCGCCAGATGCACTTGTGCCGCGGCGGCGTCACCTTTTGCAAGAAGCTTCGAGCCTTTGTCGAATTCCTCTGCAGCCTGCCGCAGTTTTTGATCTGTTTCCTGAGCGCTGGCCGGCCCCGACGGAGCTCCATTCGCTGCTTCGATATCTTTGCGTACCTTAAAATCGTAGAGTTCGCGCGAATCCGGCGTACGTAGTGCTTCGTGAGCGGAGGCAAGCTGTGCGAAAGCCTTATGCACGCGTTTTGCAACCTCCGGTGCTTCTCGCCTGAACTTATCCGGATGGAAAAGCTTGGCGAGCGAGAAATATGCGTCTTTGAGTTCGGCCGAGCTGCACTTCGGGTCAACACCCAATACCTCGTAGAAGGTTTTTGCTGCTTCAGTCCGTTTCAGATAGGCTTCGAGGCTCATTTCCTCTTTTTCAGACGGAGCGGCATCTTCGACGACGGCTTCCTCTTCGGGTGCCACGCCCGGAAGGATAGCTTCTCGTTTGAGTTCGAGTTTCGCGGCCCGCAAGAACGGGATCTTTGCCGCGGGGATCGCAGATTGCCACCCGGACCTGATCACGAGTCCCCCAAGCCAAAGCCCATAGAGAGCAGCGAACACGTCGTTCCCTTCGAGAGAGCTATGAGCTGCAATTTCCGCAACGGAGAGTTCGGATGATGCAAGCGGGACGAGTACTTGGGCCTCCGTTGCAGTGCAGTCACGGATCGACGTCAACGCGACCACGAGTTTGAACTTCTCCTCGAACGACCTAAAACGGCCTGCTGCCGTCTCGGGCGGGAGGCTGCGGCCGTACTCCTTCAAGAGCGAACGTTCATCGATCTCAGCGTTCAGGCCCTCTCTTACGCGTGCAAGCGGCGTGATAGTCCATTCGCCTTCAGTCCATGAAAGTACATCGCTAACTATCGCTCGGACCTGAGCCGTGAAGAACATATCCTTCTCGGCTTCCGTCAAAAGTCCGTCGGCGAGGAGCTGTTCAGCGAGCTGCAGATCGTTCGAGAAATTCGGGAGCTGGACGAGCTGTTCTTTCGAGAGCTTCTTTTGCTGGAGCACGAAATCGAACAGCCGCGTCATCCGCGAATTCGAGACCGCGAACACAAGGCGGCCGTCGCGAAAATAGACGATCACCTTTTTGTCCTTGTTCGCGAGGCGTATGCTGCCCGAAAGCTCGCCTTGAGCCATTTCCGCCGCCAGTTCGGCAAATGGAAACGCAAGGCAAGTTCCGCTTATATCGAGGTCATTCTTTGCTGTCATCAGAGCTTTGATCGAAGATGATCAACGGGGCACGAGATGTGCTAAACCAAGTTTAACAATGGTGGCGAAAAAAGTTAAGTAAAATCTTTCGGCGTATCGGGGAAAAATGGGGAGAATTTCTTCGAAAATCATCTTTATCTGTAAATCTCCACTTCTCCGCGGACAATATCGGCTGGAAGTTGACAACTGATATTCGTACCTGCGAATGTTTTCTGTACAAAGGATGACACCGGACAATATCAAAATCCGCGAATGTGCTTCGATCGAAGAACTTTCTGAGTGCGTGGCGCTCCAACGTGAGGTTTTTGCGCTTCCTGAGGTCGAATTGTCGCCTGTACGTCATTTCATCGTTACGAAGAATGCGGGTGGATTCACGCTTGGTGCCTATGAGGGCGACCAGCTTGCGGGGTTTGTCCTTAGTGTGCCGGCCGTGATGCACGGTGAGAGAGCGTTGTATTCGCACATGACCGGCGTTCGCCCGAAGTACCAAAGCCTGGGCCTTGGTGCCGCGCTTAAATGGGCACAGCGAAAGCGAGCCCTGGCCGAAGGAATTCGCTATATCAAATGGACGTTCGAGCCGGTGAAAGCCCGAAATGCATATTTTAACCTCGAAAAGCTTGGTGCCACGGTCAGCGATTTTCAGGTGAATTTTTACGGCACGGATTACGGTACAGCTCCGGCCCACGCCGGCAAGAAGTTCGGGCTCGAAAGCGATCGCCTTTTTGCAGAATGGGACCTTGCAAGCGACAAAGTGAAAGCTCTTGCGGCAGGCGAGAAGTTCATCGAACCAGGCTCGCCGACAGCAACCATACAGATAATGCCGGATTGGCTTGATCTTGTCGCCCGTGATCCGGAAAAGGCGAGGGCCGAACAACTGCGTATCCGCGGTGAATTTCAAACGGCGTTCGATTTCGGAATGGTCTGCCGCGGGTTCTTTCGAGACGACGAGCAGCCGGCGTATCTGCTCTATAAAACCTAACGAATGGCCTTTTTCGAAATCGACCCTGACATCCGAAAGGCAAAGACGCTCCCGAGCGAGTTCTACCTCGATCCGCAATTCTTTGAACTCTCAAAAATAAAGATTTTCGAGCGTTCCTGGCATTTTCTTTGTCATGAGAGCGAGGTTGATTCGCTAAAGCCGGTGACGCTCTTGCCTGGCGTGATCGATGAGCCGGTGCTGGTCGCAAGAGACGGCAGCGAACTTCGCTGTCTTACGAATGTCTGCACGCATCGCGGCAAGATCCTCGTTGAGGAGCCTTGTAAAGCCAACCTAATACGCTGCGGATATCACGGCCGCAGATTCTCGCTCGATGGTAAGTTCCTTTCGATGCCGGAGTTCGAAGGAGTTGAGGACTTTCCGTCGAAGGCTGACGATCTTCGGCAGTTGCCGCTAGCTAACTGGAACGGTTTCCTGTTCACATCGATCGAACCGTTGACCGATCTTGCGGCCTTCATTGGTGGTGCCGCTCCGTTGATTGAATTCGCTAGTAGCAAGCCACTCAAGCTAACCTCCACACGCGAGTACCACGTCAAAGCCCATTGGGCGCTCTATTGTGAAAACTATCTCGAGGGCTTTCACATACCGTATGTGCACAAGTCGCTGAACGAGGTCGTCGATTACGGCAGCTACACGACCGAAACCTTTCGATATTCCAGCCTGCAGATCGGACTGTCCGCGGAACCTTCGCAGGAGGTCGCGGCTCACTACCTGTTCATCTTTCCGAACTTGATGTTCAATTTCTACGAATGGGGCGTTTCCGTGAACGTCGTGCGGCCCGTTTTGCCGGACGAGACCGTGGTCGAATTTCTCACGTATGTGAGCGACGCGTCTAAGCTCGATGAGGGTGCAGGA